>OGXD01000138.1_pt1 | contig 59127 bp, 47 predicted proteins | sample 1576211 | NCBI WGS metagenome assembly OGXD01 (sample SAMEA3541470, study PRJEB24748) | human gut metagenome | biome: human gut; feature: human-associated habitat; material: faeces | place: China | collected 2012
AGTCAGCAGAGGTCATAGTAGCCGAGAGGTGAAGGACCGAATCAGTAGGAGTCTTGAGTATGACCGAGAAAGGAGGAATGACCGTCTATGGCAGAAAACATTGAAAACAATGGCTGTTCGCAAAGAGATAATGCGGAACATGAAGGGTATGTGAAAGCGTCTAGGTCATTCAATCGGATATGGAAAGAAAGAGACAGTGCACAGCCGAGACTTTTGGAAACGATACTGTATAAAGACAACTTTAACAGAGCGTATAAGAGAGTTAAGGCAAACAAGGGAGCACCAGGAATTGATGGCATGACCATTGAGGAGGCTCTTCCATATCTAAAGGAACATCAACAAGAGATAACCGACCGCATTTATCGTGGAAAGTATACTCCGTCTCCAGTAAGACGAGTTGAGATTCCCAAACCAGATGGTGGTGTGCGAAAGCTTGGCATACCAACAGTGGTAGACCGTACACTTCAACAGGCAATAACTCAGCAGTTAGTGCCAATCTATGAACCGTTGTTTGCAGAGGGCAGCTATGGCTATCGTCCGAACAGAAGTGCAAAAGATGCAATACTTAAAGTTAAGGAGTATGCCGAACAAGGCTATACATTTGCTGTAGTCCTTGACTTGTCAAAGTACTTCGATACTCTTAATCACGAAATTCTCATCAATCTTCTCCGAAAGAATGTAAAAGATGAACGTGTAGTACAGTTGATAAAGCGCTATCTGAAAAGCGGTGTAATGGAAAACGGAGTAGTCATTGACACAGAGGAAGGCTCACCACAAGGTGGAAATCTATCACCATTGCTGGCAAATGTCTACCTCAATGAGTTCGACCAGGAATTCTTGAAAAGAGGTGTTCCATGCATAAGATATGCAGATGACATTGTGCTTCTTGCAAAGAGCAGGCGGGCATCAGAGAGACTCTTGGAAAGCAGTACAAAATATCTTGAGGAGAGGCTGAAACTTACAGTCAACCGAGAAAAGAGCCGTACTGTCAGCGTATTTGCAATCCGAAATTTTAAATTCCTTGGCTTTGCATTGGGAAGGAACGGAAAAGGCATTTATGTCCGAGTTCATCCGAAGTCATGGAAGAAGTTTAAGTCCAGACTGAAGGAGCTGTCTTCCCGTAAGCGATGTCAGTCAATCAAGCCAAGCCTTGAGAAAATCAAGGTGTATGCGAGGGGATGGCTTAACTACTACGGAATTGCAAGTATGAAGAACAACATAGATGACATCAACGGATGGCTCTATCACAGAATACGTATGTGTATATGGAAACAGTGGAAGAAACCGAAGACAAAGGCACGTAACCTCATCAAGATGGGAGTACCCGAAGACTTGGCAATGCAAGCGGGTAATACCCGACGTGGACATTGGTTCGCAACGCATACAGTTGCAGTAAACATGGCAATGACAAAAGAAAGACTGATAAACAGTGGCTTTTATGATTTAGCCACAGCCTATCAGTCTGTGCACGTCAACTATTGAAAGCGCCGTATACCGAACGGTACGTACGGTGCTGTGAGAGGACGGCGGTTAGTCACCGCCTCCTACTCGATTGCTTATATTTTTGACACTTACATCATATTATTTATACCAATATTTGTTAGAGTCTGTATTTAATTATACCCATAGGCCGTAAGTAGGCTTATCCATTTTCTGGTCCAGTGTTTCCATGAGAAATCAGAGCATGCATAATTATATCCGTTTCTAAGTTCATTTATAATATTTTCGTCTTTGTGTTCTATTCTTTTTAGAAGCTGGTTTAATATATCTGGCATAGAGTCAAGAGCCTCAAGTGAATATGTATGGATACCATAATCACTTTTATTTTTTAATACATATGTAAAATAATCAGATGTATCAGACAGGCAGAGACAGCCATTCATAAGTGATAAAGGTATGCGGTCGTGAATACCGTATTTAAACCAAGGCATCTGATTAACTGATATCTGTGAAGAAGCATATATGCATGGTAAGCTGTTGTAAGATACTTCCGGTCTTATATGAAGGTATTTAGATATATCGGGAGCAAGAATATCGCATTTGTCAGCGAAAGCATCCCATCCATGTCCATATATTATTATATCAATATGATTTTTGATTATCTGGGTAATGATTTCTTCACGTATGACGGCTTGAAGAAATACATCAACAAGAAAATTATTATACAGGTATTCGACAGGACGCATATCTGTATTTAAGATGTCTGCCTCTATCAGTTCTTTAACAGCAGCTTCCTGTGTGAGTTCGGGCTTTTCAAGAAGAAGCGTAAAAAGTGGATGATTATCAAGGGAATGCCTGCTGCTATATAGTAAAGACGTTTTGATGGGATCTGTGTAAGTGCCCGTGAATATAAGATTGTCAGGCCGTTTGAAATATCCTGATAGGACTTTGCTGGCATTGTATGTGTATGGATCTAAGGAACCAGACAAGGAACCGGAAGTTTGCTGCAGTGACTGGAAGTTATCAGCAGCAAGAGGCATGACATGTACGCTTCTTATGTGTGGAAAACTTTCTTTTATCAATGCTGCATGGTTCATATCAAGACATATAATATTAAAGCTGTGTATGGTGGCACTGAGAGCTTCATAATGATATAAAGGATGATCCAGTATATAATGCCATATAGGAAGATTAAAATAATTCAGCAGATATTCGTTGTTATATCTTATAACAGGAATACGTGTATTGATATCAATAACAGCATCATAGTCAGCATCAAAATAAGGCTTCAATATGGCGTAAGCCATATCAGAAGCCTTTGGAACTTTTATATGAGTTACATGCATACCTGCATTGATTAATTCATCTGAGATTCTTTTTTCAAAATAATCTGTTGAACTATAACATATATCTTTTGAACTTAGAAAGAGTATTTTTTTCATATATTTATTTCCTTTTTTACTTTGCTGTTACATTAAATTCTGCATTATAAAATCATAAATATCCTGGCTTGAATCTTTCCATTTGCTGCACATTTCTTTTGCCTGTTCCTCTAAAGGTACATCAAGATTTAATTCAATAAGCTTGCTGTTTCCTTCCTTAACCATAAGATGAGCAATATATGAACCATTGGTGGTGCGGTAGTAGTCTGAGGTGGTTCCAACCTCACTCTTAAGTTCATATTTGTTTGTGACAAGATAGTTGTCTATTTCTTCCCTGATAGTCTGGGATATCTTTGTATAGAAAAAAGCTACAGTATCTTCACCTTCCTGTGTCAGCTTATATTGTGTGTTATTCTCATAGTTTATCTGTTGTATGAATGAATCCTCAACAAGTGAGTTAATAGTTTCCTGAAATGTAAAATAATTAGTATATTCTTTATCAAGCATAAAAGTAGATATCTGTACATTGGAAAGTGGAAAGTTTACTTTACTTAGCATGTATAGAATCATAAGCTTGTATAGAGTTGTCGAATCAGTGTTCATGTATAATTCCGTCCTTGGTAGATGTTATTATCTTTAAAATACTGGTTTAGAGTGTTTAAAACCAGTTTCTTATTAGCACTCCACATAGGAGCTTCAAGCAGGGACTTAGGACCATCGCCTGTTATACGATGTATGACCATATCCTTTGGCAGACGTGCTATTATCTGTCCTACAATAGCAGTGTATTCGTTTAAATCCAGTGCTTTAAAAGCACCATTAATATAATCAGTATAAAGATCTGTACCTTTTAAAATGTGTAGAAGCTGAAGTTTAATTCCCCATGCACCGCTGTGTGCGATATAATCGGCAGTTTCCAATATATCAGAAGTGCTTTCACCAGGAAGACCTATTATCATATGTACAATAGGGTGAATACCTATGTTTATCAGTCTTTTTACACAATTATCGTATGTATCAAGAGAATATCCCCGTCTTATATAATCAGCAGTATTTTCGTGTATAGTCTGCAGCCCAAGTTCTATCCATACAGGCTTTATAGAAGCAAGTTCGGATAGAAGTGATAATATATTGTCGTCAATGCAGTCTGGTCTTGTCGCTATTGAAAGAATATCAATATCATTTCTTGATATAACTGGCATATAAAGATTACGAAGATAGGACACATCAGCATATGTATTGGTAAAAGACTGAAAATATGCGATATAATGTCCATCATTATATTTTGCTGCTATAAGTTCTTTGGCTTTTATAATCTGTTCATCGACAGATTGTGAAAGTGCATATCCTGCCCTGCCACCGGCAAAATCACCAGAACCACCAGCGCTGCAGAATATACATCCTCTAGTGTCAATTAGCCCGTCACGGTTAGGACACGACATACCACCGTTCAGGGCTAATTTATATATCTTATGACCATATTCTTTTTTTAAGTATTCGTTTAGTGAATAATAATATGGCAACATTATCTGATATGATCCATAACAGCTTTAGCCACAACATCTGTAACCTGTGGATCAAAAGCTTCTGGCAGAATGTTTGTATCAGAAAGCTGTGATTCAGGTATAAGGTTTGCTATAGCAAGGGCAGCAGCAAGCTTCATTTCTTCTGTTATCTGTGTAGCACGTCCTTCTAATGCACCTTTGAATATACCAGGGAAAGCTATTACGTTATTGACCTGGTTAGGGAAATCCGAGCGGCCCGTTCCTACAACTCTTGCACCAGCAGCCTTGGCTATATCTGGCATGATCTCAGGTACAGGGTTGGCCATGGCAAATATAATAGCATCCTTATTCATGGTTTTAACCATATCTGCTGTTACTATATTAGGAGCAGAAACACCTACAAATACATCAGCACCAACAAGGGCATCTGCAAGTGAACCAGTTTTTTCTTCAAGGTTAGTTACTTCCATCATAGATTCCTGCATCCAGTTAAGGCCTTCGCTCTTTTTAGAAAGAATACCTGACTTGTCGCACATTGTTACATTCTTGAAACCATATGTAAGAAGAAGCTTGGTAATAGCAACGCCAGCAGAGCCGGCACCGTTTATTATGACCTTACATTCTTCTTTGGTTTTTCCTGTTACCTTAAGACCATTGATTATACCGGCAAGCACAACGATGGCAGTACCATGCTGGTCATCATGGAATACAGGTATATCAAGAAGTTCTTTTAATCTTGATTCTATTTCAAAGCATCGTGGAGCAGATATATCTTCAAGGTTGATACCGCCAAATGCAGGAGCTATATTAACAACTGTTTTGATGATTTCGTCAGTATCCTGTGTATCAAGACAGATAGGCACTGCGTTAACTCCACCAAATGATTTGAATAAAACGGCTTTTCCTTCCATAACAGGCATAGCTGCATGAGCGCCTATATTGCCAAGTCCAAGGACAGCACTTCCGTCAGATACAACAGCAATAGTGTTTGCTTTGATAGTGTACTTGTAAGCAGCTTCCTTATCTTTAGCAATAACCTTGCAAGGTTCAGCCACACCAGGTGTGTAAGCAAGAGCAAGGTCTTCTCTTGTAGTGATACTCATCTTAGGAGTTGTTTCGAACTTTCCGTTCCATTCTTCATGAAGCTGTAAAGCTTTTTCTGCATTAGTCATGATATATATGTTCCTTTCATTATATAAGTGAATCAGTAATGGTAAAATTAACAATACAAAATACTGAAAATATTATCCCAATATTCATATAATATCACAAGCTAAAAATATCATCAATATAAGTCTTTCATTTCTGGAAAAAATATTGTATAATGAGAAAGAAATCTAAGATACACGTTTCAGTATCGTTTCCCAGATAACATAACAGTATGATCAACGATTGATAGAATTATTAAGTTTACGAAAGCTTATATACAAAAGCAAAGAGCTATGCGTAATGTGTTGGTATTCAGGAGGTTTTGAATGAGAGAAAAGTTAGAAACACTTTCAGTAAGCGTATTGAAAGAATTTGCAAAAGATAAGAATATAAAGAATATATCTGCCATGAGAAAAAGCGAGCTTATAGATGCTATTCTGGCTGCTAACAATGAAGAAGAGCAGACACATAGTAAACATGACGAAGAAAAAACAGTTAAAAAAGAAGTGAAAAGAAGCTCGTCATATGAAAGAAATGCACATGCCGCAGATATTGTCAATGATGAAAAAGTATCATATGACAACCGGCAGCAGGAGAATAGACAGCAGGAAAGTACTGATACAGCAGATATACAGGAAAATGCACCTGAGATAGCTGATGGTATATTAGAGGTGCTTCAGGAGGGATATGGATTTATCAGATGTGAGAATTTCCTTCCGGGAGATAATGATGTGTATGTTGCACCTTCACTTATCAGAAAGTTTAACTTAAAGACAGGAGATATCATAAGAGGACCTAAAAGACCTAAGACACAGAGCGAAAAGTTTTCAGCTATCAGTTTTTTAGAAACAGTTAATGGTCTTAGTCCTATAGTGGCACAAAGAAGAAGAGCCTTTGAAACTCTTACACCTATATTTCCTAATGAAAGAATCCATCTTGAAAAGAATTCCAACACAATAGCAATGAGAATGGTAGACCTTATATCTCCTATCGGTAAAGGACAGCGAGGTATGATTGTGTCACAGCCTAAGTCAGGAAAAACAACACTTCTTAAGCAGATTGCCAATGCAGTTACTAAGAATAATCCAGAAATGCATCTTATGATACTTCTTATAGACGAGCGTCCTGAGGAAGTAACGGATATAAGGGAATCTATAGTTGGTGATAACGTGGAAGTTATATATTCTACATTTGATGAGCTTCCTGAAAGACACAGAAGAGTTTCAGAGATGACTATAGAAAGAGCAAAAAGACTTGTGGAGCAGAAGCAGGATGTTATTATACTTCTTGATAGTATAACAAGACTTGCAAGGGCATATAATCTTACAGTGCAGGCAAGTGGACGTACATTATCAGGTGGTCTTGATCCGGCAGCACTGCATATGCCTAAAAGATTTTTTGGTGCTGCACGTAACATGAGAGAAGGGGGAAGCCTTACAATACTTGCAACAGCGCTTGTTGAGACAGGAAGCAAGATGGATGATGTTGTATTCGAGGAATTCAAGGGAACAGGCAATATGGAACTTGTACTTGACAGAAAGCTTTCAGAGAAGAGAGTTTTTCCTGCCATAGATATAGCTAAGTCAGGAACCCGTAGAGAAGACCTCCTTCTTAATAAAGAAGAGCTTGAAGCGGTTGATATTATGAGAAAAGCACTTAACGGCTTAAAGACCGATGAAGCTGCAGAAAGAATTCTTGACTTATTTACCAAAACTAAGAATAATGCGGAATTCGTACAGACTGTCATAAAGAATAGAAGAGTGTAAAATTTTCAATTTGAAAAATTTATATAAAAATAAAATTTGTGCTTGCATTATATAGAACGCTATGATACAATAACAAAGCTGTTTATCAAAATGATAAAAAGAAATAAGGATAAATCATATAAAGATATTGTAAAGAGGTGAAAATAATGAGAGAAGGAATACATCCAGCATACTACCAGGCAAAGGTTGTTTGTAACTGTGGTAATGAATTCGTAACAGGATCTACAAAGGAAGAAATCCACGTAGAAATCTGTTCAAAGTGCCATCCTTTCTATACAGGACAGCAGAAGGCTACATCAGCTCGTGGACGTATTGATAAGTTCAACAAGAAGTATGGTGTTAATAACTAGTTATGAGCATGAAGTTGAGGTTGTCAAAAACCTCAACTTTTTTACTTTATACGTTTTTAACAAAACAGGAGGTATGTGCTATGAAACCATCAGGTATAGGTGGACAGGCTGTTATTGAGGGGATTATGATGCGCAACAAGGATAAGTATTCTATTGCGGTAAGAAAGCCTGATCATGAGATAGAAGTTACTGTAAGAGATTGTAAGCTGCTTACAGAAAAACATAAATGGATGGGATATCCTATAATAAGAGGTGTTGTAAGCTTTATAGATTCTCTTATAACAGGAATATCAACAATAAATTATTCGGCATCATTTTATGACGATCCAGAGGAACAAAAAATAACGAAAGCAGATGAGATAGGAAAATCACTGTTTAAAGACAAGTTTGAGTCAGTTTTGATGGCATTTACAGTTATATTATCTGTATTTATGGCTGTAGGGCTTTTTATGCTGCTTCCTTATTTTGTTTCCAGACTTGTAAAGGGATACGTAGCATCTAAAACACTTCTTAACTTTATAGAAGGACTTGTAAGAGTTGCTATATTTATATTGTATCTGCTTATTATATCTCTTATGAAAGATATAAAAAGAACATTTATGTACCATGGTGCAGAGCATAAGTGTATTAACTGTATAGAAAATGGTGCAAGACTCACAACAGAGAATGTTATGAATAGTTCAAGATATCATAAAAGATGTGGTACAAGCTTCCTTTTTATAGTTATGTTCATAAGTATCGTGTTCTTCATATTTATAAGAGTGGATAACACAGCACTTCAGGTAGTTATAAGATTACTTCTTGTTCCTGTTATTGCAGGTGTTTCTTATGAGTTCATAAGATGGGCAGGAAAGAATGATAACGGATTCACAGTTGTTCTTAGTAAACCAGGTATGTGGCTTCAGAGACTTACTACACGTGAACCAGATGAAGAGATGGTTGAGGTGGCTATTAAGGCTGTAGAAGAAGTGTTTGACTGGAAGGCGTTTTTAAAGGAATATTATGCCCATTCGCCTAATCCTGAGGCAGATATGCTTGCATCAGAGGCTAAGCTTGCCATGGATGGAGAACTTATACACAAGGCTAAAAATACAAGAAAAATAGATGCCAGAAAGGTTGCACATGAGGCAGCAATGGCTGAAACAATAAGAGCGGTTGAGATAAAATCTGTATCAAACAGTGATACAACATCAGATACCAAAGCTGCTGATGGAAAAATCTCTGATACAGAAAAAGAAGAAGTAGTAATGTCTGAAACACAAGATACAGCAGATGCCGTTGAGACATTTGAAGATGTAAGAAAGACAGAAGATAATCTTGAAGCTGCTGATGTAGCTGAAAGCCAGGATGATAGTGCAGAACAGCAGACTAAGGAAAATGAAGAAACATCACAAGATACAGAAGAAGCACTTCCAGAAGGCTTTGAAATAGAAGAGGAATATGAAACTGTCAATAAGGTAGAAGGTGCTGCAGGCGGTGAGTATGCAGTGACAACAGAAAAGGTTCCTGAAACAGATGAATCAGAGAATATGACAGTGGAAGAGGTTGAAGCTGGCTTTGAGATAGAAGAGCCTGAAGATACAGAAGAAGCAGAAGATATAAACGCAGATGATGTACCGTTATTCAAACAGAGAGACAGACACTAAATATGATGATATACAATAGTAATAATATACCAGCTATACACACATACAAAGATGCAGTAAGATATGGTGCAAGGGTGCTTAAACAAGCGGATATAGACAATCCGGATTATGATGCATTAGAGCTGTTCCTTTATGTGACAGGCATAGATAGAACAACCTATCTTATTAATGCGACTGATGAGATAGACAATGAAGCCCTGAGAAAATATCTTGGATATATAATAAAAAGATCACATCATATTCCGCTTCAGCATATTATGGGATACACATATTTTTATGGAAGAAAGTATATTGTGAATGAACATGTACTTGTACCAAGACAGGATACAGAAGTGCTGGTAGAAGAAGTGGCAAAGCTTACAACTGCTGATAGCAGGGTACTTGATATGTGTACGGGCTCAGGATGCATTATTATATCGCTTGCATCGTTGGGACATACATATAGCGGTATACATGGAGCAGTCGGAGTTGATGTATCCCTAGATGCATTAGAGGTTGCACAGAATAATAAAGATATTAATAATGTACCATATGTTGAACTGATTCAAAGTGATATGTTTGAAGCTTTGGAAGGCAGTGGAATGAAGTTTGATGTTATTGTATCCAATCCACCTTATATACCAACAAGAGTTATAAAGGGACTTGATGAAGAGGTACGGCTGCATGATCCGTTTATTGCACTTGATGGAGATGAGGATGGACTGAAGTTTTACAGGATTATTACTGATAAAGCAAGAGATTATCTAAATAAAGACGGATATCTGTGTTACGAGATAGGTCATGACCAGGCAGCTAAAGTCAGTGATATATTGTCTTCATATGGATATAATGATATTAGAGTTATAAAGGATCTTGCAGGACTTGACAGAGTTGTTGTTGCAAGATATTATGGTACGAGTGTCAGAAGTGGACGTTATAATATATAGATAGAATGGAGTCAGAATACTATGAGCATGTTTGATAGATTAGAAGATACATTACGCCGTTATGAAGACGTAACGGCAGAGCTTGGTAATCCTGATATAGTTAATGACCAGGAAAAGTTCAGAAAATATATGAAAGAACAGAGCAATCTTGCACCTATCGTTGAAGCTTATACAGAATATAAGGCAAGTAAGCAGAATATAGAAGATAGTCTTCAGATGATAAGTGAAGAAAGTGACGAGGAACTTTTAGAGATGGCAAGAGAGGAACTTGCTGATTCTAAGAAGAAGGTTGAAGAATTAGAAAAGAAGCTTAAAATATTACTTCTTCCTAAAGACCCTAATGATGATAAGGATATTGTTGTTGAAATCAGAGCCGGTGCAGGTGGAGAAGAAGCAGCACTTTTTGCTGCAGAGCTTTTCCGTATGTACTCACACTATGCAGATACTAAGGGCTGGAAGATAGAAGTGGTTAATGCTGATGAAACTGGTATCGGCGGTATGAAGGAAGTCGAGTTTATGGTTAAGGGACAGGGTGCATACTCGGTTATGAAGTACGAAAGTGGTGTGCACAGAGTACAGAGAGTTCCTGTAACAGAATCTAACGGAAGAATTCAGACTTCAACAGCTTCTGTAGCAGTTATGCCAGAGGCAGAGGAAGTTGATATACAGATAGATGACAAGGATATCCGTATTGACGTTATGCGTGCCTCAGGTAACGGTGGACAGTGTGTCAACACAACTGACTCAGCAGTTCGTCTTACTCACTATCCTACAGGTATAGTTATTTACTCACAGACAGAAAAGTCACAGATACAGAATAAGGAAAAGGCTTTTGCACTTTTAAGAGCAAAGTTATATGACCTTGAAACTCAGAAAGCACACGATGCAGAAGCTGATGCAAGAAGAAGCCAGATAGGTACTGGTGACAGAGCTGAGAAAATAAGAACTTACAACTTCCCACAGGGACGAGTTACAGACCACAGAATTGGTCTTACACTTTATAAGCTTGATAAGATTATGAATGGTGATATTCAGGAAATCATTGATGCCTGCATAGCAGCTGACCAGGCAGCAAAGCTGGCTAAGATGGGTGAAGAATAAAAAACTTGATTTTACTGGGCATTGAAGTAATATCCTGATATATGAATTGAATAAAATCGTAATTGAAACGGTCTTTGACAAAGTCAAAAGACCGTTTTTTGATTGAATTAAAGCGAGAGGATGCTTGTAGATTAATTCCTGAAATGTCAGACATACAAATGTGGTATCATGTTTTTAATATGTTATTATGAATAAAAGATATTGAAAAAGGACATAATTATGGTATAATTAGACCATAAATAAGGAGGTGTGTGTTATGCCACAAATAATTCCAATCAAAGACTTGAAGAATACATCAGAGATATCTGATATGTGCCATAAGACAGAGGAGCCAATTTATGTTACGAAAAATGGCTATGGTGATATGGTAATTATGAGCATGGAGATTTATGAGTCAACAATGAGACAGATTGCCATGTACAGAGATATTGAGATATCTGAAAAGCAGATAGAGGCAGGACTAGTAAAGGATGCCAGAACAGCACTGAAAGAAACGAGGGCAAAGTATGGCTTATAAATTAAATGTTACCGAGTATGCCGGTGAATTGCTTGATAATATTATGTATCATTTGATTTATCGTTTAAGGAATAAACAGGCAGCTAAGCATTTGTTAGATTGTATTGATGTAATCTATGATAGATTAGAGGTCAATCCTTTTCAATTTGCAGAATGTAGAGATTCATATCTTGCCAGGAAAGGGTATAGAGAAGCAGTTGTGCCACAGATGAATTATATTATCATTTTTGATGTGAGAGATGATGTTGTAAATGTAGTTGGTATTTTCCACCAATTAGAGAATTATCAAAATAAATTGTAATATATTTATGATGAATCAGAGTCAGTTGAAGGGCTGGCTCTAATTTTTTGCCCTTTTTTCGTAGTCAGGCAAATAACTGTATAGTTCAAGTAACTTTTCAAGAATAATTTCAAGAATGAGCCGGGAAGTGTGTTTAAGCTTAATGGCAAAGAATATGTGTTAAGCGAGAACCATACATTGGATATTCCATACGGAGAAGATTTGTGGTGTTTGGAATCTACGTCAAATTATAGATATGGAGAAAAGATTGATTAATTTCTGAGAGTTTATCTATTTGTGTTGTAGCTATCAACAAAAAGGGATATTTACATCGTGTTATAGTACATGGTGTAGGTATCCTTTTTGCATATCTTCTATATTTGCTACATAAAAAAGTGCAAATGCGCAAAAAATAGTAATGGCTATTGAGGTAAAAATAATTTAGTGGTAAAATAACATTACCAAAAATAGTGCAATGCACAAAAACAAGGAGCCATATTATGGAGATTAAGAGAGATTCATACCTTGAACAGTTAAAGATAAGAAAAGATAACGGAATGATTAAGATTATCACAGGAATCAGGAGATGCGGCAAATCATTCCTGTTATATGTGTTGTTTAAGAAGTATTTACTTGAGAGTGGCATAGATAATGACCACATCATTGAGATTGCTTTAGATGGCATTGAAAATGAGGAACTGAGAGATCCAAAGAAGTGTTATCAGCATATTAAAGAGCGGGTGGAAGATGACCGGAAGTATTATCTGCTCTTGGACGAAGTACAGTTTATGCCACGATTTGAGGAAGTGCTGAACAGTTTGCTTCGTATCAGTAACATTGATGTGTATGTAACCGGCAGTAATTCTAAATTTTTATCTAGTGACATTGTAACTGAATTTAGAGGCAGAGGAGATGAGATAAGAATTTATCCGTTGTCTTTTGCAGAGTTCTATGCGGCTTATGATGGAGATTATGATGATGCTTGGGAAGAATATATGATATACGGTGGTTTACCACAAGTGGCACAATTTTCTGTAGAACGCCAGAAGGCTGAGTATCTTAAAAATATTTTTACCAATGTTTATATCAAGGATGTGGTAGAGCGAAACAAAATTCAAAATGTTGATGAGATTGGAACTTTGGTGGACATTCTTGCTTCTGCCATAGGAGCACCTACCAATCCAACAAAAATATCAAATACTTTCAAAAGTGAGAGAGGTATCAATTACAGCAATAAAACTATATCCAATCATATTGATTATTTGGCAGAGGCATTTTTGATTTCTAAAGCGGACCGGTATGATATTAAGGGGAGAAAATATGTAGGAGCCAATCTGAAATACTATTTTTCGGATATAGGACTTAGAAATGCCAGACTAAACTTCAGACAGCAGGAGCCGACTCATATTATGGAGAACATTGTTTATAATGAGTTGCTTGTGCGTGGCTACAATGTAGATGTTGGTATTGTGGATGTATTTGCAAAGAATAGTGACGGAAAGAGAGTTCATAAGCAGCTAGAGGTTGATTTTGTAGTAAACCAGGGCAGTCAGAGATATTACATTCAGGTGGCTTATGATATGACTTCTGAGGAAAAGCAAACACAGGAACTTAATTCACTCCGAAATATTCCGGATTCATTTAAGAAGATTGTTATAGTAAATGGAACAAAAAAGCCTTGGAGAAATGAGGAAGGCTTTGTGATCATGGGCATGAAATATTTTCTGCTCAATGAGGATAGTTTGGAGTTTTAGTATGGAAGGAGATAATATATTCCCATATAGAAATATGGATATAAAGTTAGGAGACAGAGAAATGGCAATTATCCCCAAAGCTGTATTAAAACAAATAAGAGTTGAGGATATTTCGGATAATTTTCAAATATCCACTTGGTATATAGTACAAAAATTTGTACCGATGATATGAGTGAGTTACTGAGTAATATGGAACAGATATATGGTGAAATAATATGCTTAGAGTGAATCAGAGTCAGTCGAAAGACTGGCTCTGATTTTCTGTATATCCCATAAAGCTTACATGATAATTATATTTGCACACGAAAGATCATTGCTAAGATCATACACGATTCCGGATTTGATACCAACGACAGTTGGACGTAGTATGTAATGTGCATTGTTTTTTACAACTCTGGCACGTTCACCGTTGCTTAGTTCAACGATAGAATCAACAGGATATAATATTATACTTTCAAGGAAGCTTTTCATAGCAGTAATGTCAAGTTCCTCTGTCATAGACATAATCATTTCAACTGCATCACGTTGTGAAAATGCAGACTTATATGGTCTTTCTGTTACGAGTGCATCATATATGTCGGTGACGGTAAGGATTTTGGCATAGCTGGTTATTTTATCACTTGGAAAACCAAGCGGATATCCGTGGCTGTTCATTTTCTCATGATGCTGAAGTATAGCCAGGCTTATTTCGTTGCTGAACTCATTTTTATCATTTATCATATGATATCCAAATACAGGATGCTGCTTCATAACAGCGAATTCCTCATCTGTAAGTTTACCCGGTTTGTTAAGAATCTCTAGAGGTATTTTGGTTTTACCTATGTCATGAAGAAGTCCGGCAACTCCTATTTCATATATCTGCTTCTGTGATAAGCCCTGTTGTTTTGCAAGTATCATAGACATAGTAGCAACGTCAACGCTATGCTTAAAGGTATATTCGTCACTTGTCTTAAGTGCGTTAATATCTATGGCAATGGCATCATTATTGTTGATGGCTGTCATAAGGTTAGAAGCTATATTGTTAGTGGTATCTGCCAGCTGGTCTGATCCAGCATTGGCATAGATATATTGTATTCCCTCAGCAACACGCGTTTTAACACTATTGGAAAGCTCAACCTTGGAGCGGTCATCAGTACGAAGACGTTCAATCTGCTTTCTGGCCTGTGGCGATATACTTTTTTCTATATCATCATCAGATTCTTCACCTGTCTGGATATATACCATCATAATCCCCATCCTAAGGAGCGATTCAATGACGTAATTATCAAGAATGGATCCTTTTTGAACAAGGTTTCGTCCAGCACGGTCTACTACTGACTGGTCGATTTTCATTCCCTCTTTTAGTTGTCTTGTTCTTACTAAACGTCTTATAATCATATAATAAGTTCTCCATGCTGGTTCAATTGTTACAGCTTCTATAATGTATTCATAAATAAAGTTTTTCTACATCATTTGAATAATAATTTTCCTAGTTAAGATATTATATACCAATTATAAGTAAAATTCTATATATTTTCATTAAAGCAGCTTTACAAAAATAAGTACAAAAATTGAAACAATTACCAGCTTTTCATATTTTAGCCACAAAATAACCATTGATTCTATTAATGATATAAAGCGTGAGGCTGATACTAACAGTAATATTGGAAATATGCTTACAGAGTATGTCAGAGTGTTTAAGCAATTCTAGCTTTGGATATTATTGAATTTGATTATTGCCTGACATTTTACAGATATATGTTTTTAGTTTTTAGAGCCTGGTATGTTTTTACATTTTTAGAGCTTTGACACTTTTACAAGATTATATTATACTATTCTGAATGGAGGAAATAGTGTGATATGAAGAAGTCAAATGCTTCGGCGTTAATGCCGATACTTGTTTTTTTAATATTATATCTGGGGTTTGGAATTGTATTTGAGTATGTTATGAAAATTCCTATGGGTTTTTATAATATTCCTATTATTGCAGCATTTCTTGTGGCAATTCTTGTAGCCTGTATGCAGAATAAAGGTGTAGCTTTTGATAAGAAGCTTGAGATAATGGCATCTGGTTTGGCTGATAAGAATATAATAACAATGATTCTTATATTTCTTACAGCAGGTGTATTCGTAGGAGTGGCAGGAAGAAGCAGTGCAGAGAGCGTGGCATATTTTATGCTTGATATAATACCAGCCAGATTCGCAGTAGCAGTACTTTTTATAGTTGCCTGTTTTGTATCAACTGCTATGGGAACCTCAGTTGGAACTATAACACTTATTGTTCCTATTGCAGTAGCTGTATCAGAGGCTTCAGGTTTTTCTGTACAGCTATGTATGGCATCTGTTATGGGTGGAGCTATGTTTGGAGATAATCTTTCATTTATTTCAGATACGACGATTGCTGCATGTAATGGACAGGGATGTGCTATGAAGGATAAGTTCAGGGAGAATTTCTGGATTGCATTCCCAGCAGCAGTTGTGACACTGATTATTATTCTGTTATTGTCATTTGGAACGGATATATCCGGAAGTGTGACACACGATTATAATCTTATCCAGATTATTCCATATGTGCTTGTGCTTATTGGAGGCATAGCAGGAGTTAATGTGTTTAGTGTGCTTCTTATTGGAATAGTATCAGGAATAATTATTGTTCTATCAACTGGTAATATAGGAGCTTATGAACTTATTGGAAACATAGGCTCAGGTTTATCAGGGATGTTTGAAACAAGCATGGTTGCTATACTTGTTTCTGCTCTATGTGCACTCATAAGGGAATATGGAGGCTTCACAGCCCTGCTTAATGGAATCAAGAAAACCTTTAAGGGAAAAAAAGGTGGCCAGTTAGGAGTAGGTATACTTGTAGGAGCTATGGATATAGCAACTGCAAACAATACTGTTGCCATAGTCGTGGCGAATCCGATAGCTAAGGAAATGTCAGAGGAATATGGAATATCTAACAGGAAAACGGCTTCGCTGTTAGATACATTTTCATGTGTGTTCCAGGGCATAATACCGTATGGTGCGCAGATGCTGGTTGCAATATCGGCGGCTAACGAGCTTGGATATTCGATATCAGCGTTTCAGATAATACCTGTTTTATTTTATCCATTTATGCTTCTTATAAGCTCACTAATCTGGATATGTGTAATACCAGCGGATAAATAACAGAGACTAATATAATTAAGAATGTGAAAATGTGAACATACCTTAAGAAACTGCTTATACTAAGCTGGCAGGACCTAGGGTGTTATATACGACAACAGGGATAAGGAACGATATGAATTCAATAAGTAATGATATGGTAAAAAGAAAAAATATTATTCTGATAGGAATGCCAGGCAGCGGCAAGAGTACATTAGGAGTGGTGCTTGCAAAGAAAATGGGATATTCCTTCATAGATTCAGATATAGTCATACAGGATACTTATGGCACTACACTTGAGGAGCTGATAGACAAGCATGGTGATGCAGGCTTTATAAAGATTGAAAATGATATAAACTGTTCCATATCACCAGAGCATACAATTATAGCTACGGGTGGAAGCGCTGTTTATGGAAAAGAGGCAATGGAGCATTTTAAGGAAATAGGAACTGTTATATATCTTAAGGTTTCTGAAAAAGAGCTTGAGTCAAGACTTGGAAGCCTTAAAGAGCGTGGAGTTGTATCAAATGGTAAAACAACTATAGAGGAAATATTTGAGGACAGGAAAAGACTGTATGAAAAGTATGCTGACATTGTTATTGCACAGGAGGGCATGGATATAAGAACGATAGTTGAGGATATGTATTCAAGAATTAAATTTATGAATTGAATTTATGAATAAATTTATTCAATTAAATAATGATTTATTGTGGAAAAATCTCGCTTTTTGTATTAATATATTTATAGTTTGTTTTGTATGATTTTTAGCATTTACATTATAATGTATTAATTACAAGGAGGGAGATTTTTTAAAATGGAAGAGATTAAGTCTGGAAATAAGTACAAGTACACAGAGGAAACGGAAAGATTTAAAAGAATGAACAGATTTTATATAGCAGCGACATCTGTTTTGGGATGTATATTTATATTGTATCTGTGGTTAAAGCTGTTTTGTAATGCCATATTACCTGTAACAGTATATGGTAATACAGCTCTTATTGTTATATTTGCAATAGCCAATACTATCATGTATGTAAAGGATAAGACAACAAGAAAGTTAAAGGTTATAGCCACATGGGAGATATGTATAGAATATCTGCTCGTTGGTGTTCAGACAAGTGCAACCTTTATAAGCTATGCAATTATAATAACATTTATATTACAGATTCCTTATTACGAGAAGAAGTCTTTGAATAGAATTGCAATAGGCACATTAATTTTATATATTATAGTTATGAGTGTACAGGCATCAAAGGGAATATATGGCAATGATGTTAATGCAGTATGTGGAACATTTATTGTTATTCTTACAGGTCTTGTAATACTTCAGGTTGGAAAGCTCTGCATACTGTTTAATGATGACGCAGTTGGCTCAGCAAGAGAAGAGCATGATAAGGTAAAGAAGGTTCTTGATGATATGCTTGAGGTATCACAGACTGTTAACAGGGAAACTGATGAAAGCAGAAATATTATGAATCAGCTTGTAAGTACAACAGAGAATGTAACAAGCAATATGAAGGAAATTACTGCTGCTACGAATATGACTGCTACAAGCATAGAAGAACAGAATACTATGACAACATCTATACAGCAGGCTATTGAGCACACAGGCGAAGTATCTAATGCGATGGTAGATATTGCAATGGATTCTAATGATAGTATTAAAAAGAATATAGAAATCATGACAGAGCTTAAGACACAGTCTGCGCAGATAAAGGATACTAATAAGTCGGTTACTGATTCAATGTCAAAGCTTCAGGAGAAAACCAAAGAGGTTGAGAATATAGCGGATATGATTCTTAATATATCAAGCCAGACTAATCTGCTTGCACTTAACGCTTCAATAGAGAGTGCAAGAGCAGGAGAGGCAGGAAGAGGCTTTGCAGTTGTAGCTGAGCAGATAAGACAGCTCGCTGAGCAGACAAAGGGCTTTACAGAGGATATAACAAAGATAATATATGAGCTTAATGCCAATGCAGAGGATGTGGTGGAATCTGTCAGGATTTCTGTCAATGCGGCCGATACGCAGAGCGATAATATTAATTCAGCTTCACAGACGTTTGAACAGCTTAATAGTAATATGTCAGCATTAGTAGAGCATGTGGAGGAGGTTAACAAGCAGATAACAGGCCTTTCAGCTTCCAATAACAGAATTGTTGAGAATATATCACAGCTTTCTGCAGTAACACAGGAGGTTACAGTTAATGCAGAACAGGTGCATAATCTGAGCGAACAGAATCTTGAATATGCTGAGCAGGTAAAACAGGCGGTTGAACATATAAGAAGCACATCTGAAAAGATGAATATGGCATAAAGATTTATAAATAATATAGAGAATGTTTATAAATAATTCTGTCTTGGTTAAAATAATTAATAAAATGGTTGTAAATAATATAAAGTTGTTATAAAATTAACATAACATATAATCAGTAATATGATCGGAGGCGTGTTAATATGTTATTTCAACTTTATGGCGATGGCACTATCTATAAGCTTATAGGATGGGTGCTTGTATTCGCAGGGCTTGTTATATGTAACGAGCTTGCAAGACGTTCAAAGTTTGGTGGATTATTATTCTTTGTATTTATTCCTATTGCTTTGACAGTTTATTTCGTGGCTATCCAGATAGGAGCTGCAAATGGTGCTTCATGGGCACTTAATAACCAGACATACAAGTATATGAATGGATGGTTCCATTATGCCAAGCTTTATGCTGCAACAGCAGGCTGCATTGGCTTTATGATGCTTAAGTATAAGTGGAGCATAGGTAAAACAGAATGGTTTAAGGTATTCCCATTCTTAATTGTTGCTATTAATATTCTTATTGCTGTATGTAGTGACTTTGAATCTGCAATCAAAGGCGGAATGAATGGTGGCTGGTGGTTCTCAAACGAAGGTGTATGGCTTTACGGTGGCTGGTGGAACTGGCTTAACGGTATTGCAGGTCTTATCAACATCTTCTGTATGACTGGCTGGTGGGGTATCTATTCTTCTAAGAAGAAGGATGATATGTTATGGCCTGATATGACTATATGGTTTATAGTTGCATATGATATATGGAACTTTACATATACATATAACAACCTGCCTACTCATACATGGTACTGTGGTGTTGCATTACTTCTTGCACCAACATTTGCCAATGCTTTATGGAACAAGGGTGGATGGATCCAGAACCGTGCTAACACACTTGCAACATGGTGTATGTTTGCACAGGTATTCCCACTTTTCCAGGTAGATGGAATATTCTCTACACTTCCTGTGCTTTATAAGTATACGGGAGCAGCAACAGGTATGGAACTTTCAAAGCTTACATTAGAGCAGATGAATGCTGCAGGTGCTTATCCGGTAGCACAGGGTGTTATGTCTATACTTGCAGTTGTGGCCAATGTCATCTGTATCTCAGTTATTATAAAGAGAGCGGTTGAGCAGAAGAAGAACCCTTACAAGAATGAGATATTTGCGGGAACCAGAGATTATGACCAGGCTATGGACAGAGCCTGATGGCGTGTATTAAACAGAATTAAAAGAGTTATATATTTAGGTTAACTTATGATAAATTAATTGATTATATGAGACAGAAGAAACTGTTGACTGTTTTCTATTATATATTTAGTATATATACATGGAAATAGTTCGACAGTTTCTTTATTTTTATGGTATACTAATAAGAGAAATAAGTGGAACGCAAAGTAATTGCGTGATCTGCAGCTATTAGCTGATGCAGTTTTATAAAGGAGATGATATTATGATTAAGAAGATTAAAGGAATTAAGATTGAACTGATAATTATTTCTATTGTATTATTTGCTCTTGGACTTTTTCTTGTTATATATCCAGAGCTTTCGCAGCTTATTATATGTAAGGCTGTTGGAATAGCTTTATGTGTATGGGGTGTGTTAAGACTCATAACATATTTTAGTATGGCTAAAGAGGAAATATTTGGTTCGTTTGGATTAGTACAGGGTATTTCATTGTTAGCATTCGGATTATTCTTTGTTATGAAACCAGAAGTTATAGCTATGTTTTTTGGAACAATCCTTGCAATAGTTATTATTATTGATGGAATACTTAAGCTTCAGTATGGAATAGAGTTTTACCATATGAAAGCTGATAAATGGTGGATAGAGGCTGTTGTAGCAGCATTTATGGTAGTTATGGGTGTGATTGCATTATTTAATCCATTTGATTCATCAGTAGCACTTATGATATTCATAGGAATAGTACTTATGGTAGAAGGTGTATCAGATCTGATTTCTATTATAAGAATATCGGCTTTTGTAAAGAAGTTAAAGGATATGTAAAGAGCAATGTACCGATATAAGGTTAAACCGTATATCAAAGTCGGGGGCTTTTGACCCCGACATCATACAATAAGAATACAGTCAGATAAAGTGCCAAAGCTAAGCACGAACAATAGTAAGGGAGAATAAACATGTCAGAAAAGGTAATATATGCCGCAATACTTGGGGCAGGAACAGTAGGAATGGGAACTTATAAGCTGTGTCAGGCAATGGAGGATGAGATAAAGCATAAAACAGGTGCCAGACTTGTTATTAAGAAGATTCTTGTAAGAAATATCGGTAAGAAAAGAGATGGTATTCCAGAAGAGCTTCTTACGGATGACTGGGCAGATATCATAACGGATGACCAGATAAGCATTATAGTAGAACTTATGGGTGGTATCCATCCGGCAAAGGATTATGTGCTTGATGCACTTAAGGCTGGAAAGCAGGTTGTTACAGCTAATAAGGATCTTATAGCTGAATGTGGTGAAGAGGTTGGCAATGCAGCCAATGAAGCTGGTGCAGACCTTCAGTTTGAGGCTGCAGTAGCTGGTGCTATTCCTATTATCAGACCATTGAAGCAGAGCATGGCGGGCAATCATATTACTGAGATTATGGGTATTGTTAATGGAACTACGAATTACATCCTTACTAAGATGACAGAAAGCGGTATGGATTATGCGGAGGCACTTGCCAAGGCAACAGAGTTAGGATATGCAGAAGCAGATCCAACAGCAGATGTTGAAGGATATGATGCCGGCAGAAAGATAGCTATTATGGCATCAATAGCATTTAATTCAAGAGTAACATTTGCAGATGTATACACAGAAGGTATCACGAAGATATCAGCAGATGATATAAAGTATGCTAAAGAATTCGGATATGTTATTAAACTTCTTGGAGTTGCAAAGAATACAGATGATGGAATAGAAGTTAAGGTACATCCTATGCTTATACCATCTAATCATCCACTTGCCACAGTTAATGATGCATTTAATGCGGTTTTTGTGCATGGACTTGCCATGGATGATGCGATGTTTATGGGACGCGGTGCAGGACAGATGCCGACTGCAAGTGCGGTTGTTGGTGATATTATAGATGTATGCAGGAATATAGTACATGATTCATGTGGAAAGATAGGCTGTTGCTGTTATAAGCACCTTAATGTCAAGAATATAGCTGATACAAGCAGCAAGTTCTTCTTAAGATTAGAGATAGCTGACAGATCAGGTGTGCTTGCCAATATAGCAAGTGTGCTTGGTAATAGTGGAGTAAGTATAGCCCAGGTTGTCCAGAAGAAAAGCAAGGATGGCGTGGCAGAGCTTGTCATTATCACAGATGAAGTAAAAGAAAAGCACTTTAATGATGCCATGGCTGTATTTAAGGGACTGTCAGCTGTTAAGAATATTGCTGGAGTTATAAGAGTATACTAATCTGGAAAGGTGAATAAAATAATATGGCATCGAAATATTATGCGGTCAGAAAAGGGCGTAAGCCAGGGATATACAGGACATGGGATGACTGTAAGAGCCAGGTGTTTAAGTGTGAGGGAGCAGAGTATAAAAGCTTTGCCACAGAGGCAGAAGCATATGCTTATATGGGTGCTGTCAAAGATATAGCACAAGAGGGCGAGAGTTATGCATATGTTGATGGTTCGTTTAACGCAGCCACGGGTGTGTATGGATTTGGTGGTTTTCTTATGTATAAGGATAACAAGTATATTCTAAGTGGTTCTGGTGATGATAAAGAGATGGCATCTATGAGAAATGTGGCAGGTGAGATACTTGGAAGCATGGCAGCAGTACAGAAAGCTATAGAACTTGGTATAGAAAGCATAGATGTTTATTTTGATTATATGGGCATAAGAGCGTGGGCGCTTGGTGAATGGAAAAGAAACAAGAAGGGAACCATAGCATATTATGACTATATGCAGTCTGTTAAAAACAAAATAACAGTTAATTTTGTTAAGGTTAAAGGACATTCAGGTGTGGAAGGTAATGAAGAAGCAGACAGACTGGCTAAAAAGGCCGTCGGTATTCTTTAAAGCAGATTTTATTTTGTAAGAATAAAGTAAATATCATGTAAGGTTGTGTGAAATTATCAGATAATGATTGACATACACTTTTAATATATGATACAATCCGTTCGTGTGAGTCAGTAAATATATAATCATTATATATGATTTCATACAAATATGACCACTTATACATTTGATGTATACAATATATACACATTACGTCTGGTATAAGTTAAGCCTAACGGACAGGCGGGTCGGTTGCCGGTGTGGTAAACCCACATTATTGTTATTGATTGGGCGGTAAGCCCTGTTTATAAGTTGATTACTTTATAATCTGTGCCAAGCACATCATCTTGTGAAACGGTCAATAAAGAGTGACGCATATTTGTATGTCATAGATACTAAGTTATAGATACTAAGTATGAGTATAATTATCTATGTATATATTCGCTGATTTCCTTAAATAATTGGTATTAATTCCAGATTTATGTATAGTTTATGTACATTACATAAAGGGGGTTAAACCAGATTAGAATTATGATCAGACTATAGAGATGGTTGTGTAAAATGCACGACTGTCTCTTTTTGTTTTGCTGCTTAATGCGGATATTAAGCTTAATTTCTTTAAGTAATTTCTTTAAGTATATAGCAGTAGTTCACAGATTATAAAGAAAATATAATCATCCAGGGATAATGTATTCTGGACCTGGAAGCTATTATTATATATGGGAATGGAGATAAAAGAATGTTAGATGACCAGACAAGAGCTCCGATATACGAGGCATTGGAAAGATTAAGAAGACAGAGAGTTGTTCCGTTTGATGTTCCGGGACACAAGAGAGGAAGAGGAAATCCAGAGCTTGTTAATCTGCTGGGAGAAAAGTGCGTAGGAATAGATGTTAATTCCATGAAACCACTTGATAATCTGTGCCATCCTGTGTCTGTTATACGGGATGCAGAAGAACTGGCAGCTAAAGCCTTTGGTGCAGAGAATGCTTTTCTTATGGTAGGTGGTACGACATCAGCAGTCCAGGCGATGATACTTTCCAACTGTAAAAGGGGAGATAAGATAATACTTCCAAGAAACGTACATAAGAGTGCTATCAATGCGCTGGTGCTGTGTGGCGCGGTTCCTGTATATGTTAACCCTGAGGTTAATTCTGAACTTGGAATATCGTTAGGGATGAATCTGGATTCTGTGAAGAAAGCAATAGAGGATAACCCTGATGCAGTAGCTGTATTAGTAAATAATCCTACATATTATGGTATATGTTCAGATATATGTTCGATAGTAAGCTTTGCACATGAACATGGCATGAAGGTGCTTGCAGATGAAGCACACGGCACACATCTTTACTTCCAGCCAGATCTTCCGGTATCAGCTATGAAGGCTGGCGCTGATATGGCAGCGGTCTCTATGCATAAGTCAGGTGGTTCACTTACACAAAGTTCGATACTTCTTACCAATAAAGGAGTAAATGCAGACTATGTAAGGCAGATAATCAATCTTACACAGACAACAAGCGGATCATATCTTTTGCTTGCAAGTCTTGATATATCAAGAAGAAATCTGGCACTAAGAGGCAGGGAGTCGTTTACTAAGGTTATGGAAATGGCTGAATATGCAAGAAAAGAGATTAATGACATAGGCGGCTACTATGCATATGGCAAGGAGCTGGTTAATGGTACAAGTGTATATGATTATGATGTAACTAAGCTGTCTGTGCACACACTTGGTCTTGGACTTGCAGGAATAGAGGTATATGATCTTCTGCGTGATGAGTATGATATACAGATAGAGTTTGGCGATGTGAGTAACATACTTGCTTATATATCTATCGGAGACAGACTGCAGGATATAGAAAGACTTGTAGGAGCACTTGCAGATATAGCAAGAATCTATAAAAAAGATAAAACTGGCATGCTGAGTGGGGAATTCATAAGTCCGATTGTGGAGAAGTCCCCTCAGGAAGCCTTTTATGCTGATAAGGAATCACTTCCTATTAAGGATACAAAGGGAAGAATATCAGGCGAATTCGTCATGTGTTATCCACCAGGAATACCTATACTTGCACCAGGTGAGATGATAACAGAGGAGATTATAGAGTATATATTATATGTTAAAGAAAAAGGATGCTCTATGCAGGGTACAGAGGATCCTATGGTGAATAATCTCATGGTGCTTAAGAATGCATTTTAGTTAAATAGTGCGCTGAAAAGCAGCGCAAGAATGGAGGCTTATTATGGAAATGTGGTTTTCAGAGCTGCACACAACCAATGTTAAGCTGTCAATGAGGATAGAGAGGCAGCTGTGTTCAGTAGAAAGTGACTGTCAGAGAATAGATGTACTTGTATCAGATGAGTTTGGAAAGTTTTTAGCACTTGATGGAGAGATTCTGTTTTCTGAAAAGGATGAGTTTATATATGATGAGATGGTTACACATGTACCTATGGCTGTTCATCCAGCTGTTAAGAATGTTCTTATAATCGGTGGTGCAGATGGTGGCGTTGCAAAAGAACTTATTAACTATAAGACTATAGAAAGAATAGACGTAGTTGAGCCTGATGAAACTCTGGCGGAGGTATGCCGGGAGTATTTTCCGGAGCTTGCATGTGGCCTAGATGATGAAAGAGTTAATGTATATATACAGGATGGTCTGCGTTTCTTAAGAAGCAAGACAGATGAATACGATCTTATAATCAATGATGCCACAGACCCTTTCGGATATACTGAAGGACTGTTTACAAAAGAGTTTTATGGAAGCTGCTATAAGGCTCTTAAAGAAGATGGAATCATGGTATACCAGCATGGAAGTCCGTTTTATTCAGAGGACAAAGAAGAGTGTGTGAAAATGCATAGAAAGGCATATCAGGCATTTCCAGTAAGTCGTGTGTATCAGGCACATATACCGACATGTTCGTCAGGTTACTGGCTCTTTGGCTTTGCATCAAAGAAATATCATCCGTTAATTGATTTTAAGCCGGATGAATGGAAGAAATTAGGAATAAAGACAAGATATTATACAACTAATTTACATAGAGGAGCCTTTATGCTTCCTAAATATGTTGAGGATATGCTTGAGGAAGAGGAACGTTAATTACATCATTAAATAAATAATTAAACAGGTGTTAAATGTAAACCTGGATAGAATATCAGGAGGATAAGGATTATGAGCAGATTATTAATAATAGGATGTGGCGGTGTAGCTGGTGTGGCTATACATAAGTGCTGTCAGAACAGTGACGTATTTACAGAAATATGTATAGCAAGCAGAACTAAAAGTAAATGTGATGCACTTAAGGAAAAGCTTTCAGGTAAAACAAGTACTGTTATAACAACAGCACAGGTTGATGCAGATAACGTGGATGAGCTTGTGTCTCTTATAGAGAACTATAAGCCTGAAGCAGTTCTCAATCTTGCACTTCCATATCAGGATCTTACTATTATGGATGCATGTCTGAAAACTGGCGTGAATTATATAGATACAGCGAATTATGAGGCAGAGGATACCGAGGATAAGGAATGGAGAGCTATATATGAAAAAAGATGTAAGGAAGAAGGCTTCTCAGCTTATTTTGATTATTCATGGCAGTGGAATTATAGGAAAAAGTTTGAAGATGCAGGCATAATGGCACTTCTTGGAACAGGCTTTGACCCAGGTGTTACAAGTGTATTTAGTGCATATGCACTTAAGCATTACTTTGATGAAATAGAAACTATAGATATACTAGACTGCAATGGTGGCGATCATGGATATCCATTTGCAACTAACTTTAATCCAGAGATAAACTTAAGAGAAGTATCAGCACCGGGCTCATATTGGGAAGATGGACACTGGGTAGAGGTGCCAGCTATGTCTATTAAGAGGGAATATGATTTTCCAGAGGTTGGTATGAAGGATATGTATCTTCTTCACCACGAAGAGATAGAATCTCTTGCTAAGAACATACCAGGTGTTAAAAGAATAAGATTCTTTATGACATTTGGGCAAAGCTATCTTACACATATGAAATGCCTTGAAAATGTAGGTATGTTAAGAACTGATCCAGTAAAGGTAGGAAATGTTGAAGTTGTACCTATACAGCTTTTAAAGGAACTGCTTCCAGATCCTGCAAGTCTTGGTGAGAGAACAGTTGGAAAGACTAATATTGGATGTATATTTACAGGTAAAAAGGATGGAAAGGAAAAGAAAATATACATATATAATGTATGTGACCATCAGGAATGTTATAAAGAAGTAGAATCACAGGCTATATCATATACAACAGGTGTTCCTGCTATGATAGGTGCTATGATGGTTGTAACTGGAAAGTGGAATAAGCCTGGAGTGTATAATGTTGAGGAGTTTGATCCAGATCCATATATGGAAGCTCTTAACAAATGGGGACTTCCATGGATTGTTGATGAGAACCCGGTATTAGTTAAGTAGTTTAAAATACGAGAAACTTAAAAGATAAGAAACTTAAAATATAAGCAGCTTATAATGTGAGCAGCTTAAAAATGAGTAGATAAAAATATGAATTCCAGGAGAAATGAATTGGATACAGCAGTATTTAAAGATATAAAAACACCATCATATGTTATAGATGAAAACAAACTTATTCACAATCTAAAGATTCTTAATGGAGTGGAAAAAGAAACTGGTTGTCATATACTTCTTGCACAGAAAGCGTTTTCAGCTTATGCCATGTATCCGCTTATAGGTCAGTATATAAGCGGGACAACGGCAAGCGGATTGTACGAAGCAAGGCTTGGAAAAGAAGAGATGAATAAAGAGAATCATGTTTTTGCACCAGCATATAAGCAGGAGGACATGGATGAACTTGTTAAGATATGCGACCATATTATATTTAACTCAGTAAACCAGCTTAAAAAGTATAAGAAACAGTGTCTAAAAGCAGGAGTAAGCATAGGATTAAGAATCAACCCGGAAGTATCAACGCAGGGTGAGCATGCTATATATGATCCATGTGCAGAAGGTTCAAGGCTTGGAGTTACACTTAAGGCACTTAACAAAGGCATAGATGAGGATGAGCAGCTTCTTGAAGGTGTTGATGGATTGCATTTTCATACGCTGTGTGAACAGAATTCAGATGATCTTAAGACAACACTTGATGCAGTAGAAGAAAAATTCGGGAAATATATGCATAACTGCAGGTGGATTAATATGGGTGGAGGACATCATATAACAAGAGAAGATTATGATGTCAGGCTGCTTATTGACTGTGTGAGACATGTGCAGGATACATATCATGTAAAAGTGTATCTTGAGCCAGGAGAGGCAGTTGCACTCAACGCAGGATATCTTGTAACAGAGGTGCTTGATAAGGTGGATAATGGCATAGAAACTCTTATTTTAGATGCCTCAGCAGCATGTCATATGCCTGATGTGCTTGAGATGCCGTACACACCGCCTTTATATGGAGCACAGATAGTGGCAGATATATTAAAGACACAAGAGGCACCTAAGGATGCACATTTTGTATACAGACTTTCTTCATATACATGCCTTGCGGGTGATATTATAGGTGATTATGAGTTCGACCATGAGATAAATGTGGGCGACAGACTTATATTTATGGATATGGCTATATATTCAATGGTGAAAAATAATACATTTAACGGAATGCCGCTTCCATCTATAGCTGTGCTAAAAGATGGAAAACTAAGTCTGATTAAAAGCTTCGGATATGAAGACTTTAAGTGCAGGCTTTAATATAGCAGATATGGCATATATGCCAGCTGTGGGTTATATAAGATTATAAGGAATAAAACAGATGAGTATTATAAATTCAACTCCGTCACATGATGGATATTACATGCCGGCTGAATATGAAAAGCATGATGGCACTATTATGATATGGCCGGTAAGACCAGGTTCATGGCCTGGTGAGGCAGCAGCGGCAAAAAGAGTGTTTAAGGAAATAGCCGGGCATATCGCCCAGTCTGAGAATATGTATATGCTTACAGACAGTGAGCATATGACAGAAGCAGAGCAGATGTTAGATGATAAAGTCAGGGTTGTTAACATAGAGACAGATGATGCGTGGGCAAGAGATATGTGCCCGACATTCGTAAAGAATGCATCAGGAGATATACGTGGAATAAGCTGGAAGTTCAACGCATGGGGTGGAGAATATGATGGCTTGTATATGGACTGGGAAAAGGATGATATGGCAGCAGGTCTGTTTTGCGACATGATGGGGATAGATTATTATGATGCAGCTCCTTTTGTGCTTGAAGGCGGTTCTATACATAGCGACGGTGAGGGCACTGTTATAGTGACTGAAAGCTGTCTTTTAAGTAAGGGCAGAAACCCACAGCTTAGTAAAGCTATGATAGAGGATAAGCTTAAGGAATATCTTGGAGCAAAGAAGGTTATATGGCTGCCATATGGAATATATAATGATGAAACCAATGAGCATGTTGATAATGTGTGTGCGTTTACATCGCCTGCTAATGTCGTGCTTGCATGGACAGATGATGTGAATGATCCACAGTATGATATGTCATCAGCCGACCTTAAAGTGCTTGAAGCTGAAACAGATGCACTTGGTAGAAAGATAAAGGTGCATAAGTTATATATACCAGATGAGCCTGTGTGCATAAAAGAAGAGGATCTTAAGGGCTATGTGTTTGCAGAAGGTGAAGATAACAGGGAGCTTGGAGAAAGATTAGCAGCAAGCTATGCGAATTTCTATATATCTAATGCGAAAGTACTTGTTCCACAGTTTGGTGATAAGAAGGATAAGGCTGCCATAGAACTGTTATCAAAGCTTATACCTGACAGAAAAGTAACCGGTATATATGCCAGGGACATAATAGTTGGAGGCGGCAATATACATTGCATAACGCAGCAGATTCCAGCAGGCATAAAGAAAAACATATAAAATGTGCATAAAGAAGAATAAAAAACCATGTAGAAATGGAGATTGATAATATGAGCAGAATAACTGGAGTTGCAGCTATACAGATGAAGTGTGGCAGAGATGTTTTGGAAAATATAAAAACAGCCGACAGACTTGTAAGGGATGCAGTTAAAAAGGGCGCAGATATAATACTTCTTCCAGAGCTTTTTGAAAGGCAGTACTTTTGTCAGGAAAGAAGATATGAATACTATGAATACGCAAAAAGTGTGGATGAGGATGCAGCTGTAGTGCATTTTACAGAGGTTGCCAGAGAATTAGGTGTAGTTATAATAGTCAGCTTTTATGAAAAGGATGTAAACCAGCTGTATAATACAGTTGTCGTTATAGATGCTGATGGAACAAGGCTTGGCATATATAGAAAGACACATATTCCTGATGATCATTACTATCAGGAAAAATTCTACTTTGTTCCAGGCAATACAGGCTTTAAGGTGTTTAACACAAGATTCGGCTGCATAGGTGTTGGTATATGCTGGGATCAATGGTTTCCAGAGACAGCAAGGGCTATGGCAGTAGAAGGTGCAGAGGTGCTTTTTTATCCAACCGCTATAGGAAGTGAGCCGATACTTGATTGTGACAGCATGATGCACTGGAGAAGGTGTATGCAGGGACATGCAGCATGCAATCTTGTTCCTGTTGTTGCAGCTAACAGGATTGGTGTTGAGACTGTTAAGCCATGTGAAGAGAACGGTGGACAATCAAGTTCACTTAAATTCTATGGTTCTTCCTTTATCACTGACAACACAGGTGATATAATATATCAGGCAGGCAGGGATGAAGAAGAAGTTATCGTCCATAAGTTCGATCTTGATAAGCTGGCATATGACAGACTTTCATGGGGATTATTCAGGGACAGAAGACCAGAAGTCTATAATAAAGCTATAAGTAAAGAACTTATTCAGCCCTAGATATATAGAAACGAGGATGATTATGAAAAAACTGGTTATTGGCATGCTTGCACATGTAGATGCTGGGAAAACTACACTTTCTGAAAGTGTATTATACACTTCTGGAGCCATAAGGAAGCTTGGAAGAGTAGATAATAAAGATGCATTTCTTGATAATAATGACTATGAGCGTCAGAGAGGAATAACTATATTTTCAAAGCAGGCATGCTTTAGTTATAAGGACCTTGATGTTACATTGCTTGACACACCTGGCCACGTTGACTTTTCGGCAGAGATGGAGCGTACGTTATGGGTGCTTGATTATGCGGTGCTTGTTATCAATGGAATCGATGGGGTACAGGGACATACAGACACATTGTGGGGATTGTTAAAAAGACTGCATGTGCCTGTTTTTATATTTGTTAACAAGATGGACCAGCAGGGAACTGACAAATATAGACTTCTTGAACAGCTTAAGAATAAGCTGTCATCAGGCTGCATAGATTTTACCGGATATATGAAGGGCGTTAAACCTGACTATGAGGATATAGCAACATGTAGTGAAGGGGCGCTTGAAGAATATCTTAAATATTCAGAGGTATCAGATGAAAGCATAAGCAGGATGTTAGATGAAAGAGAGATATTTCCTGTTATATTTGGTTCGGCATTAAGGCTTGATGGAGTTGATGAGCTGCTTGGTGTGATGGACAGATTCTGCAGCAGCAGGGAATATGGTGAGGATTTTTCAGCCAGAGTTTATAAGATATCAAGAGATGAAAGAGGAGAAAGACTTACACATATTAAAGTAACGGGTGGCTGTATAAAGAGCAAGGATATTATAAATGATGAGAAGGTCAATCAGATAAGAGTATATAGCGCGGATAAATATACAGCTGTTCAGGAAGCTGTAGCAGGAAGCATATGCGCACTTACGGGATTGTCAGACACGTATGCAGGACAGGCTATAGGAGATGAGAAGGAAGATAATTCGCCAGTTCTTACACCAGTTCTTAACTATAAGATAAATCTTCCAGCAGGCGTTGATCCTATGCAGATACTTCCAAAGCTCAGGGCTATAGAGGAAGAAGAGCCACAGCTGCATATAGAATGGGATGAGAATTTTAAAGAAATACATGTACAGGTTATGGGACCTGTTATGATAGAAGTGCTTCAGAATATAATTAAGGAAAGGTTTGGCATAGATGTAACTTTTGGAGAGGGCAGTATTGTGTATAAAGAAACAATTGCCAACAAAGTTGAAGGAATCGGACATTTTGAACCTTTAAGACATTATGCTGAGGTGCATCTTATACTTGAACCTGGTGAGCCTGGAAGTGGTATGAGATATGAGCTTGACTGCAGTGAGGATGTGCTGGCAAAGAACTGGCAGAGACTTATATATACACATTTGTGTGAAAAAACACATAAGGGTGTACTGACAGGCTCGGCACTTACAGATGTTAAGATAACAGTTGCTGCAGGACGGGCGCATAACAAGCATACAGAAGGTGGAGATTTCAGGCAGGCGACATACAGGGCTGTAAGACAGGGGCTTATGCAGGCTGAATCTGTTCTTCTTGAACCATTTTACGAATTCGAGCTGAAGCTTGACAGACAATATATAGGCAGGGCTATGACAGATCTTGAACGTATGGGAGCAGCATTTACGATTAATGATACTGGAGAAGAAGTGCTTGTAACAGGCTGTGGGCCTGTGTCAAGCCTTGCGAATTATCAGGCAGAGCTTACAGCATACACAAGGGGAACTGGGAGCATAAATCTTAGAATGTCAGGTTACAGACCATGCCATAACTCGGAAGAAGTTATAGAAAAAATAGGCTATGATGTTACAAGAGATATAAGGAATACACCGGATTCTGTGTTCTGCGCACATGGATCAGGTTTTACAGTCAGCTGGGATGAGGTATCAGAATATGCACATGTTGATAGTGTTCTTAATCCACCAAAAACGTCAGATATAAATGAACCTATGACATCAAAGCAGGCAGCAAGGACTGTATCAGAAGAGTGGATAGGAACTGATGAGGTTGACAGGATACTGGCAGAAACTTACTTTTCTAACAGCAGAGGCGATAATGAAAGAAGGAAGCTGTCAAAAAGAAAATCATCAGATCAGCTTGGACAATATGTGGCGTTAAAGCAGTCTGACAGACAAAGAACAGCAAAGGCTATGGGAGTAAGCTATCTTTTAGTAGATGGTTATAACATAATCCATGCATGGAAGGAACTTGATGAGCTGGCTAAGATCAACATGGACAGCGCAAGAGACAGGCTGCTTGATATTATGTGTAACTATCAGGGAATGAAAAAGTGTGAACTGATAGTTGTGTTTGATGCGTACAGACTTGCAGGACATGCACAGGAGTATATTGATTACCATAATATACATGTAGTATATACTAAAGAAGCAGAAACAGCAGATCATTACATAGAAAAGTTTGCACATGAGAATGGAAGAAAGTATAATGTGACTGTTGCAACATCCGATGGACTTGAACAGGTTATCATAAGAGGTGCCGGATGTCTTCTTTATTCTGCAAGAGAATTCGAGGAAGAAGTTAAAGCCATGGAAGAACATATAAGAAATGAATATCTAAATAAAAGCTATTAATAATTAATGTGAGTGCCTGGGCTAAATTCTGCCACTCACTTGTTTATGAAAGAAGAGGTTTGATTGTTATGAGTACATTATGGGTTATAGGTGATTCAACACTTAGTAGTTTCAAAGACAGGTATTATTATCCAAGATATGGATATGGAACAATGCTTGATAAGTATCTTAATGATAATGTGAGGGTTGTTAATATAGCTCTTTCTGGAAGAAGCTCTAAAAGCTATACGACAGAGCCACAGTATAAGGAACTGCTTGATGGTATGAAAAAAGGTGATTTTCTTATCATAGGATTTGGACATAATGATGAGAAAACAGAGGAGTCACGTTTTACTGATGCGAATGGAGATTATAAGACAGAAGGCTCATTTGCACATTCCCTCTACGAAAATTATATCAAGAAGGCAGATGAGGCAGGCTGTAAGGTGATACTTTGTACACCTATAGTAAGGAGAACTCCTACAGGAGAATGGGATGATACTCTGTTACATATAACGCAGGATGTTGGGGAGTTTAAAGGCGGCGATTATCCAGAAGCTGTAAGAAAGCTTGGAAGTACACTTGACATACCAGTTATAGATATGACTGAAAAGACTCACAAGATGTATGACAGGCTCGGTGCTGATAATACAATATATCTTCATGCATGGCCATCCAATAACAGGCTTAGTGTAGATAACACACATACCAATATATGGGGGGCAAGAGTTAATGCTTATATGGTTATGTCAGCTATTAAAGAGTCAGATATAGCAGGACTATCTGAAAATGTAGTGAATTTATCTGAAAATCCTTTGGAATATAAAGAAAAGTATCTTGTATCAAATGCTGATTATAAGCCTGTAATATTTAGTGATAAGCTTGAAGAGAGCAGGCTTTTTGAAGATTATGGTGAATATAAGGGTACTGTTTTTGGTGATGTTTTAAATGATGTAAGCAAGGAGAATTTTACACTTGAAGCAGATAAAGATGGCAACATGCATATAGCTGTCAGAAACAATTTTGGTAAGATATCAGTTGTTACAGATGGAATAGCTATGTATTACAGACAGGTAGATGTTAATAAGAATTTCACATTAAGAGCGAAGGTAAGAGTTAATAAGATATTTTTAAACGATCAGGTATCGTTTGGACTTATGGTAAGGGATGACTGTTATATTGATAAGTGCATGCCTGACATTTTAGGCGATTATGTGGCAGCAGCACCTCTGTGTGTTACAAGAAAAGAGAATACGGTAGGAACTTATGCAAGAAAAAGTGGTGTGCTTGTATATGGACCAGCAACAGGTATCGCGATAGAAGAAGGAAAAGAATATAATCTTATACTTGCTTCATCACAGGATGGATATATGGCAAAGTTTGCGGATGGACCTGAAGTAACAGGAGGGTATGATTTTAAGCTTACTGCTATTGATCCTAAGCATGTATATGTTGGTATGTTTGCATCAAGAAACGTTGATGTGACATTTTCAGATATACATTTTGAAATCTGAGCAGTAACCAATATATAAAAAATAAGTAAATTATTATATAACAATGTGATTTTTATGAATTATATGTTATACTAAGCCTACAGATAGAAGTATTCAGACAATAACGGGATGGATACGTAAGCGTGTACAAAATATGAATCTGGAGGGAGTTGAAGCATATGAAACTTACTTTTTTAGGTGCTGATCACGAAGTTACAGGAAGCTGTCATTACCTATGTGTTGGTGATAAAAATATACTGATAGATTGCGGAATGGAACAGGGAAACGATGTATATGAGAACCAGGAGCTGCCTATACCGGCATCCGATGTAGATTATGTTCTTCTTACACATGCACATATAGACCATTCGGGGCTTATACCACTTTTGTATGTTAATGGCTTTAGAGGCAGTATATATTGCACTGAGGCAACTGTACAGTTGTGTGATATTATGTTAAGAGATAGTGCACATATCCAGATGTTTGAAGCTGAATGGCGCAACAGAAAGGCGAAGCGTTCAAACGGAACACTTAAGGAGTTCATACCTTTATATGATGCGAAGGCAGTATATGAGGTTATGAAACAGTTTGTCGGAGTAAAGTACGATGAGATCATAAATATAGATGATAATGTAAGTGTGAGGTTTAAAGATGTAGGGCATCTGCTTGGTTCAGCAAGCATAGAGGTGTGGGCAAAGGAAAAAAATAAAGAGGCAGAAGTGTCTAAGAAGATAGTATTCTCTGGTGACATAGGTAATATTAACAAGCCTATAACAAAAGATCCTGCTATGGTTGATACAGCAGATTATGTTGTTATGGAATCTACCTATGGTAACAGAAGCCATAATGGTACACCAGATTATGTTAAGGAACTCGTTAGCGTGTTTAAAAGGACATTTGACAGAGGTGGCAACGTTGTTATACCATCATTTGCAGTTGGTAGAACGCAGGAGCTTTTATATCATATAAGAAAGATAAAAGCGGAGCATCTTATCGACCGGGATTTTGATGTGTATGTTGATAGTCCTCTTGCAATAGAGGCTACAGAAATCTTTAGCAGGAATGTTGAACAGTGCTTTGATGATGAGGCTATAGAGCTTGTAAGAGAGGGCATTAATCCGCTGTCTTTTCCAGGGCTTAAATATGCTGTATCAAGTGAAGAATCCAAGATGATTAATTTTGACCCAAACCCTAAGGTTATTATATCGGCATCAGGCATGTGTGAGGCTGGACGTATCAGACACCACCTTAAGCATAATCTCTGGAGGGCTGAATGTACTGTGCTTTTTGTTGGATATCAGGCAAATGGTACAACTGGACGAATAATAATTGATGGAATAGATGAGATAAAGCTCTTTGGTGAGCCTATACAGGTTAAGGCTGAGATTGCACAGCTGCCAGGTTCAAGTGGTCATGCAGATAAAGATGGACTTATAAGATGGATAAGTGCTTTTAGGAATAAGCCACAGAAAGTGTTTGTTGTGCACGGAGAGGACAGTGTATGTGAAGAATTCACAGAATGTCTTAAGAAGGAGCATGGCTTTGATGCATATGCACCATATACAGGCGGCGCTTTTGATCTTGTAACAGGCTGCATGATTACAGAGGGTAACAAAGAAAGAAAGAGCAGAAGAACTACCATTAATAAACGCAACAGAAGTATATATGACAGGCTTGTTGCAGCTGGCAGACGTCTTATGACTGTTATTATGCATAATGAGGGCGGAGCTAACAAAGATCTTGCCAAATTTACAGATCAGATTAATTCACTTTGCGATAAATGGGACAGATGATTTAATGAGCTTAAATGTAAGGATTTACATGTGCAGGTTTGATAAAGAGTGAGATATAAGAATGGAGGAATATCATGAAAAATATGCTTTTTGTATTTAACCCGAATTCGGGAAAAGCACAGCTTAAGAATTCGCTTATGAAGATTATTCAGATATTCTCCAATGCAGATTACGAGGTTACTGTGTATCCTACGAAAGCAGCATTAGATGGATATGAAAAGATTAAAGCATCTAAAGGACTGTATGACATTATAGTATGCAGCGGAGGAGATGGCACATTAAACGAAGTCGTATCTGCAGTCATAACATATGGAGATGAAAAAGTACCTATTGGGTACATTCCAAGTGGTTCAACGAATGATTTTGCTAAGAGTCTTGGCATACCTTCAGATAAGATAAGAGCTGCATACAATGTTGTAAGTGGAGAAAGCTTTTCTTGTGATATTGGAATTATAAATGACAGACGGTATTTTAACTATGTGGCAGCATTTGGTGCATTTACAGATGTTGCGTACGAAACACCGCAGGATCTTAAGAATATGTTCGGACATCAGGCATATGTGATAGAGGGGGCAAAAAGACTTTTAAACCTTAAAGCATATAAGATGAAAGTAACTTCAAGCAGGCTTGATATAGAGGATAACTTTATATATGGCATGGTGAGCAATTCAAGTTCAGTTGGAGGTATGAAAGGACTTATAGGTGATAATGTTGATTTCCAGGATGGGGTGTTTGAGGTTACTCTTATAAGAGAAATAAGAAACGCACTTGATTTCCAGCAGCTGATAAATGCTTTTATGACACAGAGGCTTGAAAGCTGTGATATGATTTATTCATTTAAGACTAACAATATAACATTTGAATCACCGGATAATATAAAATGGACACTAGATGGTGAATTTGGAGGAGAACATAATAAGGTTAATCTTAAAGTGTGTCCTAAAGCGGTAGATTTTATAATTAATAAAGAAAAGCCTAAAGCCAAAATGAATTAATAAAATAAACATCAAAGCTGGCATGGTTAATTAAGTAAAGAATTGCATCAAAAAAACATATGAATTGCTTTAAATAATAAAGTGATAAAACCTATCAACATTGTTGAGCAGGCTTTATCACTTTATTTTTTTACGACTTTAAATATATCCGGGAAAATGATGTTAAAAATTAGAAACAATTCAGAAACAATTTATCATTATAAAGAAAAAATAGATATTAACAAGAAGAATAAATGTTAGAAACACATGTGAAATTGTATTAAATACACAGCTTGTGGAGAAAAAATACAATGATATAAAGATAAATAATCTGACAATAATATATATATTACGGTAAAATTAAATAATCTGACAATTCAAAATAAAAATTCATTTACAACGATGAAAAATAGGAGTATATTATGAGCAGAAAAAAATCCACTGCAAAATAACCTGCTGGAAATTCGCTGGCAGATTGAAATATATCAGGGATTTGATAACAGATTATACATGAAAGGATGATAGGACTATGGAAAATCAGAAAAAGCAGCCTGGACTTTATAACCCACAATTCGAACACGATAACTGTGGTATCGGTGCAGTTGTAAGCATCAAAGGAATAAAGACTCATCAGACAGTATCTGATGCTCTTAGTATCGTAGAGAATCTCGAACACAGAGCAGGTAAGGATGCGGAAGGTAAGACTGGTGATGGTGTAGGTATTCTCCTTCAGATATCTCATAAGTTTTTTGAAAAAGCAGTTAAGCCACTTGGTATTAAGATTGGCAATGAAAGAGAGTATGGTATAGGTATGTTCTTCTTTCCACAGGATGAACTTGCAAGAAACCGTGCCAAAAAGATGTTTGAGATAATAGTTGAAAAGGAAGGACTTGAGTTTCTTGGCTGGAGAGAGGTTCCAACTTTTCCTAATGTCCTTGGTAAAAAAGCAGTTGACTGTATGCCATATATTATGCAGGGCTTTGTAAAGAAGCCTAAGGATGTGAATAAAGGCATAGAGTTTGATAGAAAGCTGTATGTTGCAAGAAGAGTATTTGAGCAGACAGCAGAAGATACATATGTCTGTTCACTTTCAAGCAGGACAATAGTATACAAGGGAATGTTCCTTGTAGGACAGTTAAGAACATTTTTTAAGGATCTTACAGATGAGAGCTATGAATCAGCTATAGCACTTGTACACTCAAGATTCTCTACTAACACAAACCCTAGCTGGGAACGTGCCCATCCAAACAGATTTATCGTTCACAACGGTGAGATTAATACAATCAAGGGAAATGCCGACAGAATGCTTTCAAGAGAAGAAACAATGGTTTCTCCATATCTTGAGGATGAGATGTCTAAGATCACACCAGTTGTTAACACCAATGGTTCGGATTCAGCTATGCTTGATAACACACTTGAATTCTTTGTTATGAATGGTATGCCTCTTCCGCTGGCTGTTATGATTACAATCCCAGAGCCATGGAGTAATAATAAAGCTATGGAGCAGGAGAAGAAGGATTTCTATCAGTATTATTCAACTATGATGGAGCCTTGGGATGGACCAGCATCTATTCTTTTCTCTGATGGAGATATCATGGGTGCAGTTCTTGATAGAAATGGTCTTCGTCCTTCAAGATATTATATTACAAAGGATGGATATCTTATTCTTTCATCAGAAGTAGGTGCACTTCCTATTGATGAAAGCAGAATAGAAGTAAAAGACAGGCTTCATCCAGGTAAGATGCTTCTTGTAGATACCGTTAAGGGTGAGCTTATAGATGATAATAAACTTAAGGAAAAATATGCTACTAAGCAGCCATATGGTGAGTGGCTTGATAACAATCTTATAAAGCTTGAAGATCTTAAGATACCAAACAAAAAGGTGCCAGCACATACTAAGGAAGAAAGAGCAAGATTACAGAAAGCATTTGGTTATACATATGAAGATTTCAGAACATCTATTCTTCCTATGGCACTTAACGGAAGTGAATCTATCGGTGCTATGGGTATAGATACACCACTTGCTGTACTTTCTAACAGACACCAGCCTCTGTTTAACTATTTTAAACAGCTGTTTGCACAGGTTACGAATCCACCTATAGATTCCATCAGAGAGAAGATCGTAACATCTACAACTGTGTACCTTGGTAAAGATGGTAACATACTTGAAGAACAGCCTGAAAACTGTAAGAACTTAAAGATTAACAATCCTATTCTTACTAACACAGATCTTTTAAAGATAAAGAATATGAAGGTTGAAGGTTTTAAGGTTGAAACTATTCCTATTACATACTATAAGAATACATCACTCGAAAAGGCTATTGACCATCTTTTTGTAGAGGTAGACAGAGCACATAGAGAGGGTACTAACATTGTTATCCTGTCTGATAGAGGTGTTGATGAAAATCATGTAGCTATACCATCACTTCTTGCTGTAGGTGCAGTACAGCACTATCTTGTACAGACTAAGAAAAGAACAAGTATGGCTGTTATACTTGAAAGTGGTGAGCCAAGGGATGTACATCATTTTGCTACATTGTTAGGATATGGTGCATCAGCTATCAATCCATATCTTGCACAGGAAAGCATACAGGAGCTTATTGATCTTAATATGCTTGATAAAGATTACTATGCAGCAGTTGATGATTATAATAATGCTATCATAAGTGGTATCGTAAAGATAGCAGCTAAGATGGGTATATCAACTATACAGTCATATCAGGGTTCTAAGATATTTGAGGCGATAGGTATTGATTCAGCTGTTATTAATAAGTACTTCACAGGTACTGTATCAAGAGTTGAGGGTATAAGCCTTAAGGATATACAGGATGATGTTGAAACACTTCATTCAAAGGCCTTTGATCCTCTTGGGTTATCAACAGACACAACTCTTGATAGTGAGGGTGCCCATAAAATGAGAAGTGGAAAGGAAGAACATCTTTATAATCCACAGACAATTCATCTTTTACAGCTTGCAACACGTACAGGTGATTATAATACATTTAAGGAATATACAGCTCTTGTCAATAAAGAAGAGGGCGTTAAGAACTTAAGAGGACTTATGGATATTAAGTTTCCTAAGAAGGGAATAAATATAGATCAGGTAGAAAGCGTTGATTCTATAGTTAAGAGATTCAAGACTGGTGCTATGTCTTATGGTTCTATCTCTAAGGAAGCACATGAAACTATGGCTATTGCAATGAATATGCTTCATGGTAAGTCAAACTCAGGTGAAGGTGGTGAGGATGAAGACAGACTCACTGTTGGAACTGATGGACTTAACAGATGTTCGGCTATCAAGCAGGTTGCATCAGGAAGATTCGGTGTTACAAGCAGATATCTTGTAAGTGCAAAGGAAATCCAGATTAAGATGGCACAGGGTGCTAAGCCTGGTGAAGGTGGACATCTTCCAGGAAAGAAGGTATATCCTTGGATAGCAAAGACACGTCTTTCAACACCGGGTGTATCACTTATATCACCTCCACCTCATCACGACATTTATTCTATCGAGGATCTGGCAGAACTGATATATGACCTTAAGAATGCTAACAAGGATGCAAGAATATCAGTTAAGCTTGTATCAGAAGCTGGCGTTGGTACTATTGCTTCTGGTGTAGCAAAGGCTGGTGCACAGGTTATTCTTATATCAGGCTATGATGGTGGTACAGGTGCGGCGCCAAGAAGCTCTATACATAATGCAGGACTTCCTTGGGAGTTAGGACTTGCTGAAGCACATCAGACACTTACGATGAATGGACTTCGTAACAAGGTTATAATCGAAACAGATGGTAAGCTGATGAGTGGACGTGACGTTGCCATAGCAGCCATGCTTGGTGCTGAGGAATTCGGATTTGCAACAGCACCACTTGTAACTATGGGCTGTGTTATGATGAGAGTATGTAATCTTGATACATGCCCTGTTGGTATTGCAACACAGAATCCAGAGCTTAGAAAGAGGTTCGCAGGAAAGCCAGAATACGTAGTTAACTTTATGAGATTCATTGCAGAAGAGCTTCGTGAGTATATGGCTAAGCTTGGAGTAAAGACGGTGGATGAACTTGTGGGAAGAACAGATTTCCTTGAAGCAAAAACTGACGTTTATGGAAGTGGAAGAGCATCAAAGGTTGATCTTTCTAATATCCTTAATAATCCTTATATTAAGGAAGCAGCTTCTATCAGGTATGATAAGAAGAATGTGTTTGATTTCGAGCTTGGTAAGACAGTAGATGAAAGAATACTTATAAAGAAGCTTTCAGATGCTATGGATAAGAAGCAGAAGAGAAGTGTTGAAGTAGATGTTAAGAATACAGACAGGGCACTTGGTACTCTTCTTGGTGCAGAGATAACAAGAAGATTCGGTGAAAGCCTTGCAGATGATACATATACAGTTAAGTGTACGGGCGCTGGTGGACAGAGCTTTGGAGCATTTATTCCTAAGGGACTTACACTTGAACTTGTAGGTGACAGCAATGACTACTTTGGTAAAGGCCTTTCCGGTGGTAAGCTTATCGTGTATCCACCAACCGGAGTATCTTATAAGGAAGATGAGAATATTATCATAGGTAATGTAGCACTTTATGGTGCAACAAGTGGTAAGGCATATATCAATGGTATTGCAGGTGAGAGATTCTGCGTACGTAACTCAGGTGCAACAGCAGTTGTTGAGGGAACAGGTGACCATGGCTGTGAATATATGACAGGTGGAAGAGTGGTTGTTCTTGGAAGAACTGGTAAGAACTTTGCTGCTGGTATGAGTGGCGGTGTTGCATATGTTTTAGATGAGGATACAACACTTTACAAGAGGGTTAATAAGCAGCTTGTATCACTTGAACCAGTTACTAACAAGTATGATGTACTTGAACTTAAGCAGATGATCACTGACCATGTAGCTTTCACTAACTCAAAGAAGGGTAAAGAGGTTCTGGATAACTTTGGTGAATATCTTCCTAAGTTCAAGAAGATTATGCCACATGATTATAAGAAGATGCTCAATATGATTGTTCAGATGGAAGAGAAGGGTCTTAGCAGTGAACAGGCTCAGATTGAAGCATTTTACGCAGCAACTAAGTAAGATGGAAATGTACAAAAACAGATATGTATTGGCAGCTTATAAGTCTGCTGGTACATATTTGTGAAAATGTGTATTTGAAAGGAGATAATCATGGGAAAACCAACCGGATTTTTAGAATATGAACGTGTAGAAGCTAAGGCAGTTGCACCAAAGGAAAGAATAAAGAATTTTAATGAGTTTCATACACCACTTTCAGAAACAGAGCAGAGATGCCAGAGCGCACGCTGCATGGACTGTGGTGTGCCATTCTGTCAGTCGGGCATGACTATAAAGGGTATGACAAGTGGTTGTCCTCTTAATAACCTTATACCGGAATGGAATGATCTTGTATACACAGGTAACTGGGAACAGGCATATAACAGGCTGCATAAGACAAGTAATTTTCCAGAGTTTACAAGCCGCGTATGTCCAGCTCTTTGCGAAAAAGCATGTACATGCGGACTTAACGGAGATGCTGTATGTACTAAGGAAAATGAGATGGCTATCATAGAACATGCTTATGCTAACGGACTTGCAGGTCCTAAGCCACCAAAGGCAAGAACTGGAAAGAGAATAGCTGTCATAGGTTCAGGTCCTTCAGGACTTGCTGTAGCTGACCAGCTTAACCAGAGGGGCCATCTTGTGACTGTATATGAAAGAGCTGATAGAATAGGTGGACTTTTAAGATATGGAATACCTAATATGAAGCTTGAAAAGCATATTATAGACAGAAAGCTTAATGTTATGAAGGATGAGGGTGTTGAGTTTGTAACGGAAGCTAACATCGGACAGAATATTAAGGCTAAGAAGATAATGGATGATTATGACGCAGTTGTACTTGCGGTAGGTGCCTCTAATCCAAGAGATATCAGTGCTCCTGGAAGAGATGCTGATGGAATATATTTTGCAGTTGATTTTCTTACAGCAACAACTAAGAGTCTTCTTGATTCAGATCTTACAGATGGTAAGTATATAAGCGCAAAGGATAAAAATGTTATTGTAATCGGTGGTGGTGATACAGGTAACGACTGCGTTGGTACAGCTATAAGACATGGCTGTAAGTCAGTGACACAGCTTGAAATGATGCCAAAGGCACCAGACGTAAGAAGTGAAACTAATCCATGGCCACAATGGCCTTTAGTCTGCAAGACAGATTATGGCCAGGAGGAAGCAATAGCGGTATTCGGACATGACCCAAGAATATATACAACTACTGTAAAGGAATTCAAGAAGGATAAGAAGGGCAAGCTTTGCAAGGTTGTTACTATCCAGCTTGAATCAAAGGTAGATGAGGCAACAGGAAGAAGAATGATGGTTCCTGTTGAAGGAACAGAAAAAGAGCTTCCTTGTGAGCTTGTTCTTATAGCAGCAGGTTTCCTTGGAACACAGAAGTATCTTACAGATGCATTCGGCGTAGAGGTAAACCAGAGAACTAACATCAAGACAGATGATGGAAGATTCGCAACTAATGTTGCTGGAGTGTTCGCTGCCGGCGACTGTCACACAGGCCAGTCACTTGTTGTAAAGGCTATACGTCAGGGCAGGGACTGTGCAAGAGAAGTGGATAAGTATCTGATGGGATATACTAATCTGTAATAAGTGTGATTAGTTTGATTAACAAAGGATATAACTGGATAATAAAAGGTGTTGCAGCACTATTTTGTGCGACAACACCTTTTTGTTTTAATCAAAAGTTCTGTTGCTATATAAAAGTTTTTTTCGTATACTTAACATAGTTTAACTTAAGATATGCAGTCGCATAACATGATTAAATAATTAAAGTGCATGCGCTTGAAACGTAAGAAATGTGAGAATGTTGTAGAAAGGTCAGGAAAATATATGAAAAGCAAAGTGAATGGTATATTCAGAAAAGTATGTAATATCCTTGAATGGATAATATCAGCAATCCTTGTGGTAGTTGTAGTAGTTATGTGTGTGAGGTTTTTGCTTGAACTTGGTGGGATGTTTGATAGTACCCCGCTTGATTTCTTCGAGAAATTTGTGGCAGATATTATGACACTGGCAGTTGGTGTGGAGCTTATCAAGATGTTATCACAGCATACACCGGCAACTGTCGTGGAGGTGCTTATGTTTGCAATAGCAAGAGAGATGGTGACATACCATGATTCAGCACTTAACACAGCGATAGGAGTGCTGTCGATATGTGCACTTTTTGCGACAAGAAAGTTTTTCTTCTGCAAAAATGATTATGATGAGAATGATGGAAAACATTAAAACAATCTGACGCATCAGGTGGAGGGCAGCATATATCGAAATATTAAAATAAATATAAATTATAAAAAATATATTGGCAAATCAGCGCCGGATGTGATACAATCCATTAGTATGTACTTTGTACGATAGAAAAAGAGACTTCATATATATTTTAAGGAGGATTTATAAACAATGAGTTTTAAGGTTGAAAACATGGAAGAGAAGAATATGGTTAAGCTCGTGATCGAGGCTACTGCTGAAGAATTCGAAGCAGGTCTTAATACAGCTTTTAATAAGAATAAGAATAAAATCAGCGTTCCTGGCTTCAGAAAAGGTAAGGCTCCAAGAAAGATGGTAGAAAAGCTTTATGGTGCAGAGATTTTCTATGAAGATGCAGCTAATGCCATCATTCCTGATGCTTATGCTAAGGCAGCAGATGAAAGTGAATTAGAAATCGTTTCACAGCCTAAGATAGATGTGGTTCAGATTGAAGCTGGAAAGCCATTTATCTTTGAAGCAACAGTTGCTGTTAAGCCAGAGGTTGAACTTGGACAGTACAAGGGTGTTGAGGTAGCTAAGTGCGATACAGATGTTACTGATGCAGATGTTGAAGAAGAATTAAAGAAGGCTCAGGATAAGAATTCAAGAATCGTTACTGTAGAAGACAGAGCTGTTAAAGATGGCGATATGACAACAATTGATTTTGAAGGCTTTGTAGACGGTGAAGCATTTGAAGGTGGAAAGGGTGAAGATTATCCACTTACAATCGGTTCTCATTCATTTATTGATAACTTTGAAGAACAGATTATCGGTATGAATATCGGTGATGAGAAGGAAATCAATGTAACATTCCCAGAAGAATACCATGCTGAGGAATTAAAGGGTAAGCCAGCTATGTTCAAGGTTAAGGTTAAGGAGATCAAGGAAAAGGTTCTTCCAGAGCTTGATGATGATTTCGCTCAGGACGTTTCTGATTTTGATACACTTGCTGAATATAAGGAAGATCTTAAGAAGAACATAACAGTGCGCAAGGAAAATGAAGCTAAGGCTAAGAAGGAAGATGAAGCAATCGCTAAGATTATTGAAACTTCTAAGATGGACATTCCAGAAGCTATGATTAATACACAGGTTAACAGAATGTTAGAAGACTTCGCACAGAGATTACAGTCACAGGGCTTATCAGTTGAGCAGTACTTCCAGTACACAGGTGTTACAGCTGAAAAGATTATTGAAGATATGAAGCCACAGGCTGTTAAGAATATCCAGTCAAGACTTGTTCTTGAAGCAATCGTAAAGGCTGAGAATATCGAAGTTTCTGATGAAGAATTCGAAGCAGAGCTTAACAAGATGGCTGAACAGTACAAGATGGAAATCGAAAAGATTAAAGAGTTCATGGGTGAATATGAATCTAAGCAGATCAGAGAAGATATTGCTATCCAGAAGGCTGTTGATGTTATTGTAAATTCAGTAGTTGAGAAGTAATAGATATTATATAAGACGGGGAGGCAATAATATGAGTTTTGTACCTTATGTCATAGAACAGAATAGTCGTGGAGAGAGATCATATGATATCTATTCACGTCTTCTTAAAGACAGAATTATATTTTTAGGTGAAGAGGTAACAGATGTTTCTGCTAACCTTGTTGTAGCACAGATGTTATTCCTTGAGGCAGAAGATCCAGGCAAGGATATACATTTTTATATCAACAGCCCAGGTGGTTCAGTATCAGCTGGTTTCGCGATATATGATACTATGCAGTATATTAAGTGTGATGTTTCAACAATATGTATAGGTATGGCAGCCAGCATGGGAGCATTTCTTCTTTCTGGCGGTACTAAGGGTAAGAGACTTGCACTTCCTAATGCTGAGATTATGATTCATCAGCCTTCAGGCGGAGCCAGAGGTCAGGAAACAGAAATCAGAATAGTTGCAGAGAATATCTTAAAGACAAGAAACAAGTTAAATGAAATACTCGCAGCTAACACGGGTAAATCAGTAGAAGAAATCTCTCGGGATACAGAACGTGATAACTATATGACAGCTAAAGAGGCTGTAGCATATGGTCTTATTGACAGCGTGGTTGAAAAGAGATAGTTACTTAAAGGGGACTGTTGCTTTTCGCACAGTCCCTTGTTGTTTATGAATATATAAGCTGAAAGAGCATTACGGATATTCAGAGCGAAGCAATATATTATTATGTATTATTTGTTAATATGTAGCAGACCGGAGGAATTATGGCAGGCAAGATTAAAGATGGAGAGTTAAGATGCTCGTTTTGTGGTAAGACACAGGATAAGGTTAAAAAACTTATCCAGGGACAGAATGGAGTATTTATATGTGATGAATGTATAGGAATATGTTCAGATATACTTGATGAGGAGTTTGAGGCGGAAGATGAGCAGGCAGTAGATGGACTTGATATTAATCTTTTAAAGCCTAAGGAAATCAAAGAGTTTCTTGATGATTATGTTATAGGACAGGATGAAGCTAAGAAGGTTTTATCAGTTGCTGTATATAATCATTATAAAAGAATATTATCGGCACAGGATGTTGATGTTGAGCTTCAGAAGAGTAATATACTTATGTTAGGACCTACAGGTTCTGGTAAGACGTTTCTTGCACAGAATCTTGCAAGACTTCTGAATGTGCCATTTGCAATAGCTGATGCAACAACTCTTACAGAAGCTGGATATGTAGGTGAGGATGTTGAAAATATACTTCTTAAGCTTATTCAGGCAGCTGATTATGATATAGAAAAAGCACAATATGGAATTATATATATTGATGAGATAGATAAGATAACTAAGAAGTCAGAAAATGTTTCCATAACTAGAGATGTTTCAGGTGAAGGCGTACAGCAGGCACTTCTTAAGATACTTGAAGGAACGGTTGCATCAGTTCCACCTCAGGGTGGCAGAAAGCATCCACAGCAGGAGCTTATTCCTATAGATACAACTAATATACTGTTTATATGTGGTGGAGCTTTTGATGGACTTGAAAAGATTATCGAATCAAGAATGGATCAGAGTACAATCGGATTTAATTCGCAGATAAAGGAAAAGACTGCTACAGAGGACGTTGGAGAAATGTTCCATAAGGCACTTCCACAGGATCTTATTAAGTTCGGACTTATACCTGAATTCGTAGGACGTGTTCCGGTTGTTGTAGCATTAGATTCACTTGATGAGGAAGCGCTTGTACGTATTCTTCGTGAACCTAAGAATGCTATACTTAAGCAGTATAAGGCACTTTTAAGCCTTGATGAGGTTGAACTTGAGTTTGAAGATGATGCAGTTAAGGAAATAGCCCATAAGAGCTTTGAAAGAAAGACAGGAGCAAGAGGACTTCGTTCTATACTTGAGTCAGTCATGAATGAGGTTATGTATGAGGTCCCATCTGATGAAACTATTGCAAGATGTATTATAACAAAGGATGCTGTTCTTGGAACAGGAAAGCCGGTTATTGAATACAGAACGCAGAAAGTAGGAAATAATAACGAGGGAAGTATCGCTATGAATAGTGCATCAGGCACACAAGGCGATGAAGTTAAGAAAGCACAATAATTATGAATATGATTACATTACCAGTAATTGCGTTAAGAAGTATGACCGTGTTGCCTGACATGGTCATACATTTTGATATAAGCAGAAAAAAATCAATACAGGCGGTAGAGGAGGCACTTGCTTTAGATGAGAAGGTACTTCTTCTTACACAAAAAGATACACAGATAGAAAATCCTGCGCCGGGGGATATATATAAAACAGGAACAGTTGCGGTTATAAAGCAGGTTATTAAGCTGCCTAATAAGCTTGTGCGTATTCAGGTGGAAGGCCTTAACAAAGCACATGCAGTTGAAATAACTGATTCTGGTAACTGCTTAATGGCAGTTGCAGATATAGAAGAGATGTTTATAAACCAGCCGGATGAGGTTACAAACAGGGCTATTATTCTTGGCATGAGAGAGCTTATAAGGCAGTATGGTGCAGCTAATTCAAGAAGCAGCAAAGAAATACTTAAGTACTGGCTTGAGCTTGATGATGCAAGAGAGCTGCTTCTTAAAATATGCGCGGATTTTCCGATGGATTATACAGACAGACAGGCTCTTCTTGAGATGGATGATATAATAGAAATCTATGAATATATAGCGGGAATGTTCATAGAACTGACTAATGCATATAAGATAAAAGAAGAGCTGGCTATAAAGGTTAAAGAAAAAGTAGATAAAAACCAGAAAGAGTATATTATACGTGAACAGCTTAATGTGCTTAACCAGGAGCTTGGTGAGGATCAATATTCTGAGTCGGAAGAGCTTGATAAGCAGATAGAAGAGCTTGATGCCGGTGATGACATAAAAGCAAAGCTCCATAAAGAAGTAAAGAGGTTAAAGAGCCTTTCTAAAGGTTCATCAGAGGTTAATGTTGAGAGAACATACATAGAGAATTGCCTTGCACTTCCATGGAATAAGAAATCACAGGATAACAATGACATTATTAATGCAAGAGCTGTTCTGGATGCAGACCACTATGGGATGAAGGATGTTAAGGACAGGATTATAGAATATCTTGCAGTCAGAAATATAACATCGGTATCAGATGCACCTATACTATGTCTTGTTGGACCTCCGGGAACAGGTAAGACGTCAATAGCGCGTTCTGTTGCTTTAGCACTTAATAAAAAATATATCAGAGTATGTCTTGGCGGCGTAAGAGATGAAGCTGAAATAAGAGGACATAGAAAAACATATGTAGGTGCTATGCCAGGAAGAATCATAGAAGGACTTAAGCAGGCAAAAACCTCTAATCCACTTATGCTTCTTGATGAGATAGATAAAATAAGCAGCGATTACAGGTCGGATACAGCATCTGCACTTCTTGAGGTGCTTGATGGTGAACAGAATCAACATTTTGTTGACCATTATATAGAACTTCCAGTTGACCTTTCAGATGTATTATTTATAGCAACTGCCAATGACCTTTCAACAGTAAGCAGACCATTGCTTGACAGAATGGAAATAATAGAAGTTCAAGGATATACATTGAATGAAAAAATGCATATTGCAAAGGAACATCTTGTGAAAAAGCAGATAGCTAAAAACGGACTTATGACATCTATGCTTAAAATATCGGACGGCGCTTTAAAACGTATTATATATGCATATACAAAGGAAGCGGGAGTCCGTGAACTGGAAAGACAGATAGCAAAGATATGCCGAAAGGCTGTAACCAGGCTTTATGAGGAAGGTGTGTATACATCAGATGGAAGCAGAAATACAGAAGTAAAGAAATGCATAAGGGTTACAGATAAGAATCTTTTTGAATATCTTGGAAAAGAAAAGTATAGGCCAGATAAGGCTAATAAGCATCCTGAGGTGGGTGTTGTCAGAGGACTGGCATGGACAAGTGTTGGTGGCGAAACTCTTGAGATAGAGGTTAATGTCATGGCGGGCAGTTCAGAGCTTAAGCTTACAGGAAATATGGGAGATGTTATGAAGGAATCAGCTATGATTGCTTATTCTCTTGTCCGGTCACTTACTATGAATGGTAAGTATAAGGTTGACAGCGAATTCTATGATAAGCATAATATTCATCTTCATATACCTGAAGGTGCAGTTCCAAAAGATGGACCATCTGCAGGTATTACAATGACAACTGCAATGCTTTCAGCTGTTACACAAATACCAGTTAGGGCAGATGTTGCTATGACTGGTGAGGTGACACTGCGTGGCAGGGTGCTTCCGATAGGAGGACTTAAGGAGAAGCTTTTAGCTGCAAGGATGGCAGGCATGAAGGTTGTGCTTGTGCCAGAGGAAAACAGGTCAGATGTGGAAGAACTTGACGAAGAGATAACACAGGGCGTTACTATAAAGTATGTAGAAAATATTAAACAGGTGTTAAAGGAAGCACTTGTTTTACAGGAAAACTGATATATTTTACATAGATTAAGCACTTATCTTAAAAGAAAGAGAGGAGAAAAAGCAGATGGTTATAAAAAAGGTTAATCTTGATATAGTTATTGGAGTTACCAGTGCTATACCAGATACACAATATCCAGAGGTCGCATTTGCAGGCAAGTCAAATGTTGGCAAGTCGTCACTTATTAATTCACTTATGAATAGAAAATCATATGCAAGAACATCTTCACAGCCAGGTAAGACACAGACAATTAATTTTTATAATATTAATGACTGCATGTATCTTGTGGATCTTCCCGGATATGGATATGCGAATGCAAGTCCGGCTGTTAAGGCTAAATGGGGAAAGATGATAGAAAAATACTTAAGAAAATCAGCTAACCTTAAGCAGGTATTTCTGCTTGTTGATATAAGACATGATCCATTAGAAAATGATAAGATGATGTATGACTGGATAGTTGATAATGGATTCAGACCGGTTATTATAGCAACGAAGCTTGATAAACTTAAAAGAAGCCAGGTTGCCAAGCATGTAAAAGCAGTAAGAATGGGGCTTGGATTAAGAGAAGATGATATTCTTATACCATTTTCTTCAGAAACAAAACAGGGTCTTGATGAATTATGGGAAACGGTTGAGTCATATGTTATGCCTGAAAATGTATAAGCATAGATATCATATCATATGAAATATATTACCCGAAATGTCGGATTATGTTGTTTTTAGTAAGGAAAAGTAGTATAGTTGTTGATGTTGTCGGGCTTTATTATAAAAGGATTAGGACTTGATGGGAGGATATACATATGTTAACAGTTTCAATTTTACTTGATTCAGTAGAGAAAGTTCAGAGGTTTGTTAGTAAGATAAGCAGATATTCATGCAGCTTTGATGTCGAAAGCGGCAATAGCTTTGTGGATGGAAAATCTCTTGTAGGATTGTTTAGTCTTGATATCAGCAGACCGCTTCAGCTTACTATTAATGGTGGAGAAAGCGAAATTGAGGATGTTTTAAGGGATATCAATGAATTTATGCAATATTAATATTGCTGTTCTAAGATAGTTTCCTACAGTGTGTGAATGTTATGAAAAGAATATCAATAATACTATTAGCAGTTGTTATGACATTTTCACTTTATGCATGTGGAAGCAGTAAAAGTGGCAATGCATCAGATGGACAGCAGAATGACCAGGAGAACCAGCTCACAGGAAAGCACCATGTTGTTATATCAGTTAAGGGTTATGGTGATATAAAGATTGAACTTGATGCAGATGTGGCACCTGTAACTGTTACTAATTTCGTGAAGCTTGCAAAAGATGGTTTTTATGATGGACTTACATTTCATAGAATAATAAGCGGCTTTATGATACAGGGTGGAGATCCTAAAGGGGATGGAACAGGCGGTTCTGATACAAAGATAAAAGGTGAGTTTGCAGATAATGGTGTGACAAATAATCTGTCACATACAAGGGGTGCTATATCTATGGCACGTTCAAGCAGTAACAACAGTGCAAGTTCACAGTTTTTTATAGTTCATAAGGATAGTACATATCTTGATGGAAAGTATGCTTGCTTTGGTTATGTGACAGAAGGCATGGATGTGGTTGATAAGATATGTAAAGAAGTCAAGCCGGTAGATGATAACGGAAAAGTTAATAAGAATGAACAGCCGGTTATAGAGAAGGTAACTGTTATTGATTAGCGGTAGCAGCGGTTGTTGTAAAATGTTTAAAATAGGCAGATATATGTTTTATATATATATCTGCTTTATTTTTGCAGAGAATAAAAAACTGGCGTGACAAAGATGTAACGCCAGTTCATAAATATGATGCGGAAAATGGGACTTGAACCCACACGTGGTAACCCACACAAGAATCTGAATCTTGCTCGTCTGCCATTCCGACATTTCCGCTAACTTGTTAAAAAAGAAGCTTATAAATAAGCTTCTTTAATATAGTGCAGTCGGCGGGACTTGAACCCGCACCCAAGCAATATGGACTAGATCCTTAGTCTAGCGCGTATGCCAATTCCGCCACGACTGCTTATTTAGTTGTTGCTGTTTCCCAGCGACTTGATTATATTATCATGTGATATATTGTTTGTCAACAGAAAAAACAAAAAAATTAAAATTTTTATTTAGAAACAAAAAATTAAAAATATGATTAAAAAATGTGATAAAAAATTTGGCTAAAAATTATGATTATAAGACTTTACATTTGATGGGATGAATAGTATTATATAAAAGGTATGCTACTATGGCTCAGTCGGTAGAGCAACTGATTCGTAATCAGTAGGTCGCCGGTTCGATTCCGGCTAGTAGCTTGCAACGTTAGCTTTGCCAGTTTTAATGGCATATCTGGATATCAGATGAGATATCCAGATATTTTTATGTTCTTTTTTGAGTGCATATGTACATAAGATTAGAGGCACAAACAGCCTTAAGGCGCATGTTTTAGGGGGTAAGATAGAAGTTATACTTCATAATTCCGGCATAAAAATAGGAGGCTGGGCATTCTTGACAAGTAAACTTAGCGTACGTATAATCAATCAAGATACAGTTAATTTAATAAAGAAAATTGTATTTTGAAGTTATGAGTAAGAATTTAAAAATAGGAGAAGAAATGGAAACTAATATTAGACAGGATAATAATGAAGAAGTAGAAATTGATATAATGCAGATATTAATGATGCTGTTATCAAAAATATGGATATTAATAGTATCTGGTATCGCAGTAGCAATTATAGCATTTTCTATTACAGAGCTTGCAATCACACCGTTGTATCAGTCATCAATAAAGTTATACATAATCAACAGACAGAATGGCTCAACAACAACACTTAGTGATATTCAGTCATCTACACAGCTTGTTCAGGATTACAAGGTACTTGTAACAAGTCTTCCGGTAGTAGAGCAGGTTATAAGAAATCTTGACCTTGATATGGAAGCAGATGACCTTGTATCCAAGATTAAATGTGAAATAGAGTCAGATTCCAGAGTGCTTCAGGTAACAGTTACAGATCCTGACCCTGAAAGAGCAAAGGAAATCGTAGATGCAGTTGCAGATATATCTGCCAAGCAGATAACATCGGTAATGCAGATAGAGGGAGTTAATGTTATAGAATATGGTAGAGTTGCAACATCTCCATCAAGCCCTAATGTAAAGAAAAATACAGTGCTTGGTGCAGCTGTCGGAGTTGTACTCGCTATAGCCGTACTTGTAGTTAAGTTTTTACTTGATGATACTATTAAGTCATCTGAGGATGTTGAGAGATATCTTGGAATAACTAACCTTTCACTTATTCCACTTACAGAAGAGGAATATAATGGACATTCAAGCAGTAAGAAGAAAAAGAAGAGAAAGTAATTATAGAAAGGTTGGAGGGAATTATAATGCAGAAGATCAATTTAGAGAATACCCAGCAGGATAATTATCAGGTAAGAGAAAGCTATAGAAACTTACGTACTAATATATTCCTTAGTGGAAAAGATACTAAAGTAGTTATGTTTACAAGCTGTGGACCTAATGAAGGAAAATCTACAGTTACTATGAATCTTGCTTCATCTATAGCAGATGGTGGAAAAAGAGTATTGTTTATTGACTGTGATTTAAGAAAATCAGTTCTTGTTGGACGTTATAAGGTTAAAAAGGGGATTAAGGGATTAACACATTTCTTATCAGGGCAGAGCAATCTTGAAGAAGTTATATATTCAACAAATGTTGAGAATCTGGATGTTATACTTGCAGGTCCTGTACCACCTAATCCAGCAGAGCTTCTTGATAGCCCTTTGTACAAGGAAACAGTCAGGGAAATGCGTGAAAAATATGATTATGTGATCATAGATACACCACCACTTGGTTCAGTTATAGATGCAGCTATCGTAGCTACAGTAAGTGATGGAGCTGTGCTTGTAATAGCAGCTAATCAGGTCAGCTATAAGTTTGCACAGAATGTCATGGATCAGTTAAGAAAAACAAAGGTAAAAATCATAGGAAGTGTTCTTAATAAGGTTGATTTGTCAGAAAATGGATACTATGGAAAGTACTATGGTAAATATTACGGTAAATACTACGGAAGCTACTATGGAAACTATCATAGTGATGAATCACCAGATAAGTCATTCGAAAAAGCTAAGGCAGAAACAGCAAAAAAGAATACAGCATCAAAATCAGTAACAACTGCTTCAGCTAAGAATACAAGAAAACCTGCTGCGGGAAGTGTTGGTTCAGTGGCTTCAAGAAAGAATGCACATTCACAGAATCAGGTCATGGCAGCTAAGAATAAAGCAGCTTCAGCTAATAAAGCTGGTAGTGTAAATGGTGTTCCTCTTAAGAAGAGAAACGGCAGAACAGAGGAATATGAAGGAGATTTTCTTCTTGATATGGATTTTGATGATGATAACAAATAGTTGTTTGGCATAACAGTTTATCAGAATATTGGGGAAATACATTAAGAAAATAAACAGTAGAGGATGTGACAATGTTGAACGATTCAAACAGTACAAGAGATAGTGTGCAGAATATAATGTTGTTTTTTGTGGATGTTATGGGTGTACTTATAGCATATTATGCTTCTGGTATAATATGGCTGATGGTATACAGACATATGAATGTTAATTCTACAGTTGTTCAGTTAAGTACTAATCTGGATACAATTATAGTTGCGGCACTTATAAGTATGCTGTTTGTTAACGAAAAAGGTGACTGCTTAAAAAGAGGCAGATTCGAAGAACTTAGGACTGTTATATGTAAAGTTGCAGTTTTTGCAGCTATGGCAGCTGTCTATGAACTTGTGACAAGAAGAAGCCAGATACCAAGAGGTGTATATATATGTACTGTATTTATCAGCCTTGTTTTTATATATACAGGGCGTGAACTTATAAAAAGGTATCTAAAGAGTCTTGGCAAGAACGAAGAAAAGGCGGCAAGAGTGATTGCAATCACTATGAAGGACAGAGCAGCACATCTTGTTCATAATCTTGACAGGGAAGAAGACTGGGTGAGAACGCTCAGTGGTTTCATCGTGATGGATGAGGACATGGTTTCACAGGAGATAGATGGTGTGAAGGTAGTGGCTAATGCACATACCATGATGACTTACATAAAGAATGAAATCGTTGATGAAGTGTATATTGATGTCAATGAAAATATAAGAAAACACCTTAAGCCATTAGTCATGAATCTTGAAGATATGGGTATAACTGTTCATATCAGAATAGAGGTTCTTGATGGCTTTGATGGATATTCAACATCTCTTGGTACTATAGGAAATATCCCTGTAGTGACATTTGCAAACCGTGAGTTTGATTATAAAGAGCTTGCAGTAAAAAGAATTATGGATATAGTAGGTTCTCTAGTTGGCATGCTTATTATGCTTGTGGCAATGATATTTGTCGTTCCAGCTATTAAACTTGAATCTAAGGGTCCTGTGTTCTTTAAGCAAAAAAGAGTAGGAAAAAATGGACGTTATTTCTATATATATAAGTTCCGTTCGATGTATCTGGATGCTGAGGAAAGAAAGAAGGAGCTTATGTCGCAGAATGAAATGAGCGGCCTTATGTTTAAGATGAAAGATGACCCACGTATAACAAAGGTTGGTAAATTTATAAGAAAAACAAGTATAGATGAGCTTCCACAGTTTATTAATGTTTTCTTGGGAGATATGAGCCTTGTTGGGACAAGACCACCAACGGTTAACGAGTTTATGCAATACGAGGGACATCACAAGAGAAGACTTTCCATGAAACCAGGTATAACAGGAATGTGGCAGGCTTATGGAAGAAAAACAGTTACTGATTTCGAGGATATTGTAAAGATGGATCTTGAATATATAGATAACTGGAGTATAGGACTTGATATAAAAATATTATTCAAAACAATCGCCTCAGTAGGCACAACAGGTGGACAGTAACTTGTAAGGATACTAGGTGAAAATGCAGGCTGTTACAGAGAGTAACAGCTTTTTTTAAAATCTGCACGCTGCAGGTATGTTATAAAATGCATTATTATTGTTTGGTTATGGTATTGTTGTTGCATTATTATTGTTCGGTTATAGTATAATTGTTGCATTATTATTGCTTCGTTATTGTAGTATTATGTATTATTGTGTCTTTATTGTATTATTATCGTATTATTATTAAATAAAGGTTTGCTAATTACTGTCAATATAGAGTATAATATATTAAAGACCATATGTTATGTGATGCTTGAATGTAAAAATGTAAAAACATTATAAGCATTATATGATTATGGCATTTACATTTTTTGTTAATGGAGGATAATGTTATGTCTTATATGGACGAGTACAAGCGTTGGGTAGAAAACGTTAAGGATGAAGAACTTTCAGAAGCATTAAAAAAAATGGACGAGACACAGGCAGAGGATGCTTTCTATCGTGATCTTGCGTTTGGTACAGGTGGTTTAAGAGGGACTATAGGTGCTGGTACTAACAGAATGAATATATATACTGTAGCTAAGGCATCACAGGGACTTTCAGATTATCTTGTTAAATCATTTACTGAACCATCAGTAGCTATAGGCTATGATTCACGTATTAAATCAGATGTATTTGCAAAGACAGCAGCATCAGTATTTGCAGCTAACGGAATTAAGGTTAATTTATGGCCTAGACTTAACCCTGTTCCAACAGTATCATTTGCAACAAGATATCTCCATGCATCAGCAGGTGTTATGGTAACAGCATCACATAACCCATCTAAGTATAATGGTTATAAGGTATATGGTGCTGATGGATGCCAGATTACAACAGAAGCAGCAGCAGCAGTTCTTGCTGAAATAGAAAAGCTTGATATATTTGCTGATGTTAAGAAGATGGATTTTGATGAGGCTGTTAAGGAAGGAAAGATTGAATACATATCAGATGATGTTCTTACTGCATTTATAGAAAAGGTTAAGAGTCAGTCAGTATTGTTTGGTGAAGAGGTTAATAAGAATGTATCTATTGTATACAGTCCTCTGAATGGTACAGGCTATATTCCAGTCACAAGAACTCTTGAAGAGATGGGATATACGAACATAACTATAGTAGAAGAACAAAGACTCCCAGATGGAAACTTCCCAACATGCCCATATCCAAACCCAGAGATAAAAGAGGCTATGGCACTCGGTATGGATTATGCAAAGCGTAACAACGCAGATCTTCTTTTAGCTACTGATCCTGACTGTGACCGTGTTGGTATAGCTGTTAAGGACAAGAACGGAGATTATCAGTTGTTAACAGGTAACCAGACAGGAATGCTGCTTTTTGATTACATCTGTTCACAGAGAACAAAGCATAACAGAATGCCAGCTGATCCAGTTATGGTTAAAACTATTGTTTCTATGGATATGGCAGAGCAGATTGCAAAGAATTATGGCGTAAAGGTTATTAATGTTCTTACAGGCTTTAAGTTTATAGGAGAGCAGATTGGATTCCTTGAAAAGCAGGGTAAGGAAGATTCATATATCTTTGGTTTTGAGGAATCATATGGATATCTTTCAGGAAGCTATGTAAGAGATAAGGATGCTGTTAATGGTGCATTCCTTATATGTGAAATGTTCAGCTACTATGCTACTCAGGGTATTTCTTTACTTGATAAGCTTAATGAGCTTTTTGATAAGTATGGATATTGCCTGAATACACTTCATTCTTACGAGTTTGATGGTTCAGCTGGATTTGAAAAGATGCAGCAGATTATGGAAACATTCCACGAAGAAGTAGGCGAGGGTAAGAAGATAGAGAGCTTTGCAGGTAAGAAGATTAATACAGTTCTTGACTACAGCAAGGGTCTTGACGGACTTCCAAAGTCAGATGTTCTTAAGTATCTGCTTGATGGCAACTGCTCAGTAGTAGTAAGACCAAGTGGTACAGAACCTAAGCTTAAGACTTATATAAGCGTAAGTGCAAAGAGCAGGGAAGATGCAGAAGTTATAGAAAAGAAGATTGCAGATGAACTTGGTGGATTCTTTGCATAATATTGTTGTTTAATTGAATATTAGTTGGTGACGAACGGACGACAAATATAAGCT
>OGXD01000142.1_pt1 | contig 58829 bp, 49 predicted proteins | sample 1576211 | NCBI WGS metagenome assembly OGXD01 (sample SAMEA3541470, study PRJEB24748) | human gut metagenome | biome: human gut; feature: human-associated habitat; material: faeces | place: China | collected 2012
CTGCCGGGATACAGGAATCGGAATGACAGATGAGTTCCAGAAGCATATTTTTGAACCATTTGCACAGGAGCATACAGGAAGCCGCACAAAATTTGCCGGAACAGGTCTGGGAATGCCGATTACCAAAAAACTGGTTGAGAAAATGGGTGGAACCATTGCTTTTGAAAGTGAGAAAGGTGTTGGAACGAAATTTGTGATCCGGATTCCATTCAAAATAGATATGGAAGCAGATAAATGCGAAGAACAGGAGGATGTTTCAGAAAAATCTATAAAGGTATTGCATATTCTTCTGGCAGAAGATAATGAGCTGAATATGGAAATTGCAGAATGTATGCTTCAGAAGGAAGGTGCCGATGTGACAAAAGCATGGAACGGACTGGAAGCTGTTGAAATATTCAGAAAAAGTATAGATGGTGAATTTGATGTCATTCTTATGGATATCATGATGCCGGTGATGAATGGTTATGAAGCCACAAAGCTGATCCGCTCTCTGGACAGAGAGGATGCAAGGAAGATCCCAATCGTTGCAATGACCGCTAATGCATTTACGGAGGACAGGATGAGAGCTAAAGAAGCCGGAATGGATGAACATATCTCAAAGCCTTTTGATGTAAAACTACTGTTAAAAGTAATTCATAAATTAACAGAAAACAGACAGAAGGAGAATGCATAATGGAAAAGAGAAAATGGAACAAAGTGTGGCGGGACGAGCGCAGAAAAAGAAGATGCGTTCGGAATGGACACTTTCCGGTAAGGGAGCTGTCCTCCGTGCGCTGGATGATCCGGCACTGGCTGGGATTACCATTCTTGCCATGACTGCCAATGCCCTTGACGAAGACAGAAAGGAAGCACTGGAATACGGTATGGATGGATTCTTTACATTAATGTTTTTGTAAGATATAATGAAATTAAGGTGAAGAGGAACTTAAAATCATGAAGAGTTCCCCTTTATTATTGGAATGTATGGTAGATATTAAGGTCAGAGTATGGGAAGAATATGAATATAGGAAGGAATAAAAGCAGATGACAGTACAAGAATGCTATGAGAGTATAGGAGCCGATTTTGAAGGTGTATTGGGCAGAATGGGTAGTGAAGCAATGGTGAAGCGATTTGCCCTGAAATTCCTTGATGAGCCAAGCTATAGGAGTCTGGTAAAGGCAGTGGAAGAACAAAATGCAGAGGGAGCTTTCCGTGCTGCCCACACATTAAAAGGAATCTGCCTGAATCTGGGACTGGACGGACTTTACGAAGTCTGCGCATCCCTTACGGAGAGACTCCGGGGAAGAGAGTTCAACGGATATGAAGAAGCTTACGGGAAAGTTCAGCAGGAGTATCAGAATACCGTAGATGCAATCCGAACTATGGCAGAGTCTGGAAATTAAAGATAAACTGTATTCATGAAAATAAACAGAGCTTGTGGAAACACAAAAGTTTCCCGATCTCTGTTTTTGTATTTTAGGAAAAACAGCAAAAAACCTTGAAAAAGGCACATAAACAGTGTAAAATTCTAACAGATTAATGAAAAAGGAAATGAGGTATAGTATGGCACTGAATAAGAAGCCTGTTACGGGAATGAAAGATATTATGCCGGAAGAAATGGCAATCCGTGATTATGTAATCGGCGTGATCAAGGAGACCTATGGTAAATTCGGTTTTACCCCTATAGAGACTCCCTGCATGGAGAATATAGCGAATTTAAGCAGCAAGCAGGGTGGAGAGAATGAGAAGCTGATCTTCAAGGTATTGAAGAGAGGTGAGAAGCTCAATCTTGAGACAGCCAAGGAAGAAGCTGACCTGGTAGACTTTGGTATGCGTTATGACCTGACAGTACCTCTGGTGCGTTATTATTCCAATCATGCCAATGAACTGCCTTCTCCTTTCAAGGCATTGCAGATGGGCAATGTATGGAGGGCAGACAGGCCACAGAGAGGCAGATATCGTCAGTTCATGCAGTGCGATATTGATATTTTGGGCGAAGCCTCCAATCTGGCAGAGATTGAGCTGATCCTCGCAACAACAACAACACTTGGCAGGATTGGTTTCAAGAATTTCGAGATCCGTATCAATGACAGAAGAATCTTAAAGGCAATGGCTGCGTACAGCGGTTTTGCCGAAGAGGATTATGATAATATATTCATTATTCTGGATAAAATGGACAAAATAGGTCTTGATGGTGTAGAGAATGAACTGATCGAAGACGGCTATGCCAAAGACAGTGTAGAGAAGTATCTTGCATTATTTAAAGGAATGCAGGAGAGCGAAGATACCTTGTTCTTTATCGAAGAGAAGATGACAGGCTTCCTTGAGGAAGATGTGAAGACAAGCTTCAGAGAGATCATTGAAAGTGTCAATGCGACCAAGGGAGATCATTTCAAGCTGGTATTTGATCCGACTCTGGTACGTGGTATGTCATATTATACAGGTACTATTTTTGAGATTGCAATGCCTGAGTTTGGTGGAAGCTGCGGCGGCGGTGGACGTTATGACAAGATGGTAGGCAGATTTACAGGCAAGGATGTTCCTGCCTGCGGATTCTCCATCGGTTTTGAGCGTATTATCATGCTGCTTCTTGAGAGTGGCTTCAAAGTACCTTCCAGGAATAAGAAAATCGCTTATCTGATTGAGAAAGGCGTAGAGGGACAGGCTCTGTGTGATGTCATTGCCAAGGCACAGGAAGCAAGAAAGGACGGCACACAGGTACTGGTTGCCAGAATGAATAAGAATAAGAAGTTCCAGAAGGAACAGCTTACGGCAGAAGGATATGAGGAATTCCAGGAATTTTACAAAAATCCATTAAATTAGTTTAAAATAACGTGCGATATTTTATTGCACAGAAATGAGGATAAAGACATGGCTGAGACTATGAAAGGTTTGAAGAGAACCCACAGATGTACAGAGGTCACCACAGCAAATGTTGGTCAGACTGTAACCGTTATGGGCTGGGTACAGAAGAGTAGAAATAAAGGAGGAATCATTTTCGTAGATCTTCGTGACAGAAGTGGTCTGTTACAGATTATCTTCGAACAGGGTGATGATCCACAGAGATTCGTTGGAGCAGAAGAATTTGCCAAGGCTGAGAGCCTTAGAAGTGAATATGTAATCGCTGTTGTTGGTAAGGTAGAGAACCGTGAAGGCAATACCAATGAGAATATGGCAACAGGTGCAATCGAAGTTCGTGCGACACAGCTTCGTATTCTCTCTGAATCAGAGACACCGCCTTTCCAGATCGAGGCAGATTCCAAGACCAAGGAAGAGCTTCGTCTGAAATACCGTTATCTGGATCTGAGAAGACCTGACTTACAGGCTAAGATCATGATGAGAAGCCGTGTAGTAGCTAAGATTCGTGAGTTCATGACAAATGAAGGCTTCCTGGAGATCGAGACTCCTATTCTGAATAAGTCAACCCCAGAAGGCGCAAGAGATTACCTGGTACCAAGCCGTGTGCATCCTGGTACATTCTATGCTCTGCCCCAGTCACCACAGCTGTTCAAGCAGCTGCTGATGTGTTCTGGATTTGATAGATATTTCCAGATTGCAAAGTGCTTCCGTGATGAGGACTTACGTGCTGACAGACAGCCTGAGTTCACACAGGTAGATATGGAATTATCCTTCGTAGATGTAGATGATGTTATCGAAGTCAATGAGAGACTGTTAAAGGCTGTATTCAAGGAAACTATCGGTATCGACGTACCTAATCCTATCCCAAGAATGACATGGCAGGAAGCTATGGATCGTTTCGGTTCTGATAAGCCTGATACACGTTTTGGTATGGAGCTTGTCAATGTCAGTGATGTAGTAGCAGGCTGTGGTTTCAGCGTATTTACATCTGCATTGGAGAATGGCGGTTCTGTTCGTGGTATCAACGCAGAAGGTCAGGGAGAGATGCCAAGAAAGAAGATCGATGCACTGGTAGAGTTTGCCAAGGGCTTTGGTGCCAAGGGTCTGGCATATATCGCAATCCAGCCTGACGGTACATTGAAATCTTCTTTTGCCAAGTTCATGACAGAAGAGCAGATGGCAGCACTTGTGAAAGCAATGAACGGTAAGAACGGAGACTTACTTCTGTTCGCAGCCGATAGAAATAAAGTCGTATGGGATGTATTAGGCAACCTTCGTCTGGAGATCGCAAGAAATCTTGGTATTCTGGACAAGAACCAGTACAACTTCCTGTGGGTAACAGAGTTCCCTCTTCTTGAGTGGAGCGATGAAGAGAACAGATATGTGGCAATGCACCATCCGTTCACAATGCCTATGGAAGAGGATATTCCACTTCTTGACACTGATCCCGGTAAGGTCCGTGCCAAGGCATACGATATCGTATTAAATGGTACAGAGCTTGGTGGCGGTAGTGTCCGTATCCATCAGGATGACATTCAGGAGAAGATGTTCGAGATCATCGGACTTTCCAAGGAAACAGCACAGGAGCGATTTGGCTTCCTGTTGACTGCATTCAAGTATGGTGTACCACCTCACGCAGGACTTGCATTTGGCCTTGACCGTATGGTTATGCTGATGACTCAGGCAGATTCCATCCGTGAAGTAATTGCATTCCCTAAGGTAAAGGATGCATCCTGTCTGATGACAAATGCGCCTGACTATGTAGATGATATCCAGTTAAAGGAACTTGGTATTGCAGTTGTAGAACAATCTGAAACAGAAGAATAGTATTAGATGTGATAACAGAAATGAAGAGGGTACTCCGGACAAGGAATGCCCTCTTGTCTGCTACAAAAATACGGCATGAAATCTGCCGGTATTAGAAAGACATGGGTATTAAAATGCTGGAATTAAGAGATGTATCTTATCATGTGGATGATGATAAGGGCAAGGATATTTTAAATCATATTAATCTGAAGATAGAAGACAGATTTACAGCGATCACAGGACCTAATGGTGGTGGTAAATCGACTCTGGCGAAGATGATAGCGGGTATCATCCGCCCTACAGAAGGACAGATTCTATTAGATGGAGAGGATATTACAGAACTTTCTATTACAGATCGTGCAAAGAAGGGGATAAGTTTTGCCTTTCAGCAACCAGTGCGCTTCAAGGGCATTACGGTTCTTGACCTGATACGGCTGGCATCGGGTGAAAAAGTCAGCGTAGACGGAGCCTGCAAGTATCTGTCAGAAGTAGGATTATGTGCAAGAGACTATATTAACCGAGAAGTAAACAGCTCTTTATCAGGTGGGGAATTAAAGAGAATAGAGATTGCAACGGTAATGGCAAGAGGTACGAAGCTCTCTATTTTTGATGAGCCGGAGGCAGGCATTGACTTGTGGAGCTTCCAGAATCTGATACAGGTATTTGAACAGATGCATGAGCAGACCCAAGGCTCTATCGTAATCATATCCCACCAGGAGAGAATTCTGAATATAGCAGATAGAATTGTAGTTATTGCTGATGGAAGCATCACAGCAGAAGGCTCTAAGGAAGAGATATTGCCACAGCTTTTAAATGGGGATGCTTATTGTGTGCATAATAAAGGAGGTTGTATCCGTGGATGAGATTCAGAAGACATTACTTGCCGAGGTAGCTGATCTGCATGGAGTGCCTGCAGGTGCATACAATATCCGTTCAAATGGCGAGAGTATTGACAGAAAGTCTACAGAGCATATTGAGATCGTAGGCAAGACAGATAAATCAGGTATTGATATTTATATCAAACCCGGTACAAAAAATGAAAGTGTGCATATCCCTGTCATTTTGTCACAGACAGGCCTAAAAGAACTGGTATATAATGATTTTCATATCGGAGAAGACTGTGATGTGACGATCATTGCCGGATGCGGTATTCATAACAGTGGTGATGCAGCCAGTGAACATGATGGTATTCATACCTTTTTCGTTGGAAAGAATGCGAAGCTGCGCTATGTGGAGAAGCATTACGGAAGTGGTGACGGTAAGGGAGAGAGAATCCTGAATCCACAGACCATCGTGCACATGGAAGAGGGCAGCTACATGGAAATGGAAGCTGTACAGATCAAGGGTGTAGACTCTACAGTACGTGAGACACGTGCCGATCTGGCAGCAGGCGCTACACTGGTCGTAAAAGAGAAGATCATGACCCATGGCGTACAGCATGCAGAAACGAAATTCTATGTAGACCTGAATGGAGAAGATTCCAGTACGAATGTTGTGTCCAGATCCGTGGCAAAAGAGGATTCCACACAGGTATTCTATTCCCAGATCAATGGTAATAACAAATGTGCAGGTCATACAGAATGCGATGCCATTATCATGGACAGGGCTACAGTAAAGGCAATTCCTGCACTGGAAGCCAATAATCTGGAGGCGAGCCTGATCCATGAGGCGGCAATCGGCAAGATTGCAGGAGAACAGCTCATCAAGCTGATGACACTTGGATTGACAGAGGCAGAAGCGGAAGAGCAGATTGTGAATGGATTCTTAAAATAAGTGTAAAAACAACTTTGTGCTGATGGCGCAAAGTCTGCTGGATAGGGGAAAGGTTTAGGTAGTAACAATGAGCGTAACGAAGGATATGACAGAAGGCTCCCCCATGAAGCTGATTCTTGGGTTTTCTGTGCCTTTATTATTTGGTTATTTATTCCAGCAGCTCTATAATCTGGTAGATACCATGATTGTAGGGCAGTTTCTGGGCGTAGATGCGCTGGCGGCAGTAGGTGCGACAGGCTCTATTAATTTTCTGATCATAGGATTCTGTAACGGCGTATGCAGTGGTTTTGCACTGCCGGTGGCACATCGTTTCGGGGCAAAGGACTATAAAACACTGCGTAAGCTCTATGCAAACAGTATCTGGTTATCGGTGATTTTTGCAGTGGTCATGACGGCTCTGACAGTAATATTTTGTAGACCGATTCTGACATTGATGCGAACGCCGGCGAATATTTTTGAATATTCCTATCAGTATATTCTGATTATTTTCATAGGTATTCCGGCTACGTACCTGTTCAATCTGACTTCAGGCATGATCCGTGCACTGGGTAATTCCAGAGCACCTCTGATTATTCTTGTAATATCTTCATTCCTTAATGTCATATTGGACCTTGTTTTTATCCTGAATTTCAATATGGGAGTGGCAGGTGCAGCAGCAGCTACAGTATTATCCCAGGTGGTATCAGGAATTATCTGTGTGATCTATATCTGCAAAAAGGTGGAGATGCTGCAGTTATCTAAGGATGAGTGGCGGATGGAGAAGCGTGAAATGGCAGAGCTGTTCAACGCCGGTGTACCTATGGGATTGCAGTACTCCATTACAGCAATTGGCAGTGTTATTCTCCAGTCTGCAGTAAATACCTTGGGTTCTGATGCAGTAGCCAGTGTTACAGCAGCATCCAAGATCAGTATGTTCATCGTGTGTCCTTTTGATTCCATGGGCGCTACGATGGCTACTTATGGAGGACAGAATGCAGGCGGTTATAAGCTGGACCGGTTACATAAGGGACTGGGAAGCTGTATCATATTAGGTGCAGTATACTCCGTAATAGGATTATTGATTATTGCTGCATTTGGTCCACACCTGTTGAAGCTTTTTGTCAGTGGTAGTGAAACAGGAATTCTGGCAGATGCGCAGCATTTCCTTCTGATCAATGGATTGTTCTATTTTCCACTTGCATTGGTGAATATTGTCAGATTCATGATTCAGGGTATGGGATTTGGCTTCTTTGCCATTATAGCCGGTGTGTTGGAAATGGCAGCAAGGACTTTGGTAGGGGCAGTATTTGTGCCAATCTTTGGTTATAATGCTGCATGCTTTGCAAGCCCGCTTGCATGGATATTTGCAGACTGTTTCCTGATTCCGGCATATTTCGTTGTATGGAACAGGATGAAGCATCATAAGGAAGCATATAGACAGGTATAATAGTCCGTGAATAAGACGGCTATCTATAGACAGGATGATGCTGCTGGCACGAGCCTTCATCCCGGAGAAGATACGTGCAGAGAAAGGATGGTACACAATGGACGCATTAACATGTATTGAAACAAGAAGAAGTATCAGAAAGTATCAGGAGAAGCCAATTCCTCATGAAGTGATGGAAGAAATCGTTAAAGAAGCTTCTTTCGCACCATCATGGAAGAACTCCCAGGTAGTCAGATATGTTGTAGTTGAGAATCCTGAATTAAAGTCCAAGATTGCTAATGATGCAGTTCTTGGCTTCACTTACAATACAGGAACAATCGAGCATGCCGCAGCACTGGTAGTCGTTACAATGATCCAGGGCAGAAGCGGATATGAGAGAGACGGTTCCTTTACTACCAGTAAGGAAGATCGCTGGGAAATGTTCGATGCAGGTATCGCAACACAGACTTTCTGTCTGGCAGCGCATGAGAAAGGCATCGGTTCCGTTATCATGGGAATCTTTGATGAAGCTAAGGTTGGCGAACTTATCAACATCGAAGAAGGAAGAAAAGTAGCAGCGCTGGTTGCTGTAGGTTATCCCGCAGAGACACCGGAAGCACCTAAGAGAAAAACGGTAGAAGATTTGGTACGTTTCATGTAATTGTGCATTTTTCATAATTCAAAATGATAATTATGCATAAAAATACAAAAGAACAGAAACAGGTATTGACATATGCCGGCAAAGTGAATATAGTTATACCATAAAAACACAGAACAGAAACTAATGACCGAGAGGAGTACATGGTCTGAATGGATTCACAGAGAGCCGCAGGTGGTGGGATTGCAGCAGTCTAAGGAACATAGAATGGACTCGGGAAGGTGGGAGCAAAGAGCATATGCTTGAGTAATGCCCAACGGGATTTCCACCCGTTATCAAGGGAAGACGTATGATAGTACGTTTATGGAGAGGGTGTATTTTTATACATCAATTTAGGTGGTACCGCAGAAGTATATTCAAGAGCTTTTGTCCTAAGCAGTTAGGATAGAAGCTCTTTTTTTGCGCGAACGAGCAAGCGAAGCTTGCGAGTCTGCTTATTCACAGAGGTGATAGTAAGGAGGTCAGCTCATGATAATACCGACATATGAACAGGCGAAGCAATATGAAAAAGATTACACATACATTCCAGTGTGCAGGGAGATTCTGGCAGATGATGTCACCCCAATCCTGATGCTGCGTAAGCTGGCAGCGCTGGATGGACAGTATTTCCTGCTGGAGAGCGTGGAGGGCGGCAATCTTGGAAGATATTCTTTTCTGGGATATCATCCGAAGCTGTCTGTATCCTGTAAGAATGGTGTGGTGAAGGTAAAAGAGAATGGCATGGTCCGTATTCTTCCCGGTAAACCAAAGGAAGCCCTGCAGAGCCTGCTGGAACAGTATCGCTCCCCACAGATAGAAGGTCTTCCGACCTTTACAGGAGGTCTGGTTGGATACTTTGCTTATGAGACGATTCAATATGCAGAACCCAAGTTACATATCAAGCAGAGTGATGTAAATGATTTTGAATTGATGATGTTCGATAAGCTTCTGGCTTTTGACCAGGTAATGCATAAGCTGTGTATCATCGTCAATGCAAGGACTGCTGATGGTGAAGCAGGATACAACAAAGCAGTAGAAGAGATAGATGCCTTTATCGAGACTCTTCGTATTACAGAACCGATTCCTTATGAAAAGCCTCAGAAAGCACCGGAGTTTACCTGTAATCTCAGCAAAGAAGAGTATTGCAGCATGGTAGAGAAAACAAAGCATTACATCAAAGAGGGCGATATTTTCCAGGGTGTTATCTCCAGAAGATTTGAAGCGGATTATGAAGGAAGCCTTCTCAATGCATACAGAGTACTTCGAACCACCAATCCTTCTCCGTATATGTACTACATGCAGATCAAGGATATGCAGATTGCAGGTACTTCACCAGAGACCATGGTGAAGCTGACCAATGGCAGACTGATGACTTTCCCGGTAGCAGGAACCAGACAAAGAGGCAAGAGCATAGAAGAAGATCAGGCATTGGAGAAGGAACTGCTGGCAGACGAAAAGGAATGTGCAGAACATAACATGCTGGTAGATTTGGCGAGAAATGATCTTGGAAGAATTGCAGAATATGGTTCCGTCAAAGTGGCAGATTACATGGCAATCCACCGTTTCTCCAAGGTTATGCATATCGCAAGTACAGTGGTAGGTGAGCTGGCAAAGGGTAAGACCTGTGCAGATACTATAGAAGCGCTGCTTCCGGCGGGAACACTCTCTGGAGCACCCAAGTTCAGGGCTTGTGAGATCATAGATGAGCTGGAACCAGAAGCCAGAGGTGTATACGGTGGGGCAATCGGATATATGGACTTTAGCGGCAATCTGGATGTATGTATTGCAATCAGAACAGCAGTGAAAAAAGGTAAGAAGGTATACGTACAGGCTGGTGCTGGTATCGTGGCAGATTCCATACCTGAGAATGAATATCAGGAATGTGCAAATAAAGCAGGCGCGGTAATAGAAGCAATCCGACTGACAGAGGAGGTGTGTAAGGCATGATTTTACTGATTGATAATTATGACAGTTTTTCTTTTAACCTTGTGCAGCTAATAGGAGAGCTCGTGGAGGGTAAGGAAGAGCTGAAGGTGATCAGGAATGACGAGCTGACAGTGGAGGAGATTATGAAGCTTGCGCCCTCTCATATCGTGCTTTCACCGGGGCCTGGCAGACCAACGGATGCAGGGGTGTGTGAAGCTCTGATCAGAGCGGTGCTGGAGCATCCGATACCACTTCTTGGTGTGTGTCTGGGACATCAGGCAATCTGTGAGACACTGGGAGGAAAGATTACATATGCGCCACAGCTGATGCATGGTAAGCAGAGCATTGTAAAAACAGATGACACAAGTGTCATTTTTAAAGGGCTTCAGAAGGAGCTTGCGGTAGCAAGATATCATTCACTGGTAGCAGATAAGAATATGATACCTGAGACATTGATGGTCACTGCAGTGGATGAGAAGGGTGAGGTCATGGCAGTACAGCACAGAACATTACCAATCTATGGCGTGCAGTTCCATCCGGAATCCATTATGACCCCACAGGGCGCAGACATGATACGAAATTTCCTGTAGCGATACAATGAACGATAGACAGACACAAGGTCAGGTATCCATATAAATGCCTGAAGTACAGAATGGAGGATTCGATGATGATAGTAGAAGCAACTAAAAAGGTAGTAGAGAGACAGGATTTAACAGCAGCAGAAGCAGAGCAGGTCATGGATGAGATCATGAGTGGCAAGGCAGAAGCTGTGAATATGGCAGCTTTCCTGACAGCACTTCGTATGAAGGGTGAGACAGTCGAAGAGATTACGGCTTTTGCAAAGGGCATGAGAAAGCACGGAATTAAAGTCCCTGTGCAGGGAGACGTACTGGAAATCGTGGGAACCGGCGGCGATGAAGCTAATTCCATTAATATCAGCACAACAGCCAGCATCCTTGTTGCAGCAGCAGGCTATAAGGTAGCCAAACATGGTAACCGAAGCGTATCCAGTAAGAGTGGTGCGGCAGATTGTCTGGAAGCTCTGGGTGTGAAACTTGATCTGGAGCCGGAGCAGAATGCCAAAGTCCTGGAAGAGAGCAATATCTGTTTTATGTTCGCACAAAAATATCATTCAGCAATGCGTTTCGTAGGACCTGTCCGTAAGGCGCTTGGAATCAGGACAGTATTCAATATCCTTGGACCTCTTGCCAATCCGGCAGAAGCTGATGTGGAGCTGCTTGGTGTCTACAGCGAAGAGCTGGTAGAGCCTATGGCACATGTACTGGATAAACTGGGCGTGAAGCGTGCATTGGTCGTATATGGACAGGACAGACTGGATGAGATATCACTGAGCGCACCGACCACTGTTATGGAAGTGAACCAGGGTACTTTCACCAGATATGAACTGACCCCAGAACAGTTTGGCATGAAGAGATGTGATAAAAGTGAGCTGGTAGGCGGTGATGGCGCACAGAATGCCCAAATTACAGAGAGCATTCTAAAAGGAGAATGTACAGATGCCAAGGCAGAAGCAGTGATTCTCAACGCAGGGGCTGGCATTTATCTGATGGGTGGAGCTGATTCCATTGCAGCTGGCATCCAGAAGGCAAGAGAGACAATCGCAAACGGCAAGGCATATGAGAAGCTACAGCAGTTCGTGGCACTTACCAATGCGTAGGAAATGAGGGAAAACATGATATTAGATAATCTGGCGGCAGCTACGCGGGCGAGAGTTGAGAGAAAAAAGGCACAGATACCACTGGAAACAGTGAAAGAACAGGCATTGAATCTGGCAGCAAAGGAAGGGACATTTACGTTTCCCTTTGAGAAGGCGGTTGCCAAAGACGGTATCAGTTTTATCTGTGAGGTGAAAAAGGCATCCCCATCAAAAGGAATCATAGCAGAGGATTTCCCTTATCTGGAGATTGCCAGAGAATATGAAAAGGCAGGGGCTGACTGCATCTCCGTACTGACAGAGACAGACTACTTCAAGGGTGAAGATAGATTCTTACGGGAAATCAATGATGCAGTACAGATTCCAACGATCAGAAAAGACTTCATCATTGATGAATATATGATCTATGAAGCCAAATTGCTGGGGGCTTCCTGTGTATTGCTGATTGCAGCACTGCTTGATACAGAGACCATCAGACAATACAAGGCAATCTGTGACCAGCTTGGCTTGTCCGCACTGGTGGAAGCCCATGATGAAGCAGAAGCAGCCAGTGCTCTGGCAGCAGGAGCAAGAATGGTCGGAGTCAATAACCGTAATCTGAAGGATTTCACAGTGGATATCCACAACAGCACAAGGCTTCGTGAACGGGTTCCCCGTAATGTATTGTTCGTAGCAGAGAGTGGAATTAAGACAGCGGAAGATATTGCAGAGTTAGTCAGCGCTGGCGTGAATGGTGTACTGATAGGAGAGACATTGATGCGCAGCCCTGATAAAGCCCGGATGCTGGATGAACTTCGCAGTAGGGTATAAGTAGTGAGGTGTAATATGCCCAAGGTAAAGATATGTGGATTGAAGACATTAGAAGATGTAGAGATTGTGAATAAGTATCTGCCGGAATATGTAGGGTTTGTCTTTGCACCAACGAAGAGATTCGTAACCGATGAACAGGCGTTGATGATGAAGCAGGCATTGGCGCCACAGATTCAGGCAGTAGGGGTATTTGTCAATGAACCCATAGAGCATGTGCTGTCGTTGTGCAGCCGGGGAATCATTGATGTGATACAGCTGCATGGAGACGAGACTCCAGAATATATCACAGAAATCAAAAACAGAACTGACACGCCTGTCATAAAAGCAGTCAGAGTACAGAGCAGTGAACAGGTAAGCAGTATGGTGACACCTTTGGCAGAGTATATGCTTTTTGATACATATAAAAAAGACGCTTATGGTGGAAGCGGGGAACGTTTTCCATTAGAGATTCTACAGAAAAGCTTAAAAGAGCTGGAAAACCAGGGCGTGTCAATACAGCCGTTTTTCCTGGCAGGCGGACTGACACCTGGAAATATTGAAGAAGTACTTGGAACACAGGATTGTTATTGCATAGATGTCAGTACCGGAGTGGAGACCGACGGACATAAGGATGAAGCGAAAGTACGAGAACTGATAGAGAAGATCCGCGGATATCAGAAAGAGAGGAGTAATCAAATGGAACAGAAGAAAGGACGATACGGGTTATACGGTGGACAGTATATTCCTGAGACATTAATTCCCGCAGTCAATGAAGTGGAGAAAGCATACGAATACTATAAGAATGACCCACAGTTCAAGCAGGAATTACATGATCTGCTGACGAAATATGCAGGAAGACCATCATTGCTTTATTATGCAGAGAAAATGACAAAAGATCTGGGTGGAGCAAAGATCTATCTCAAACGTGAGGATCTGAATCATACCGGTTCCCATAAGATCAACAATGTATTGGGACAGGTGCTGCTTGCCAAGAAGATGGGCAAGACCAGAGTCATCGCGGAGACAGGAGCAGGTCAGCATGGTGTGGCGACAGCCACTGCGGCAGCACTGATGGATATGGAATGCGAGATCTTCATGGGAAAAGAAGATACGGACAGACAGGTGCTTAACTGCTATAGAATGGAGCTTCTGGGAGCAAAAGTACATCCTGTTACTTCAGGGACAATGACATTAAAAGACGCTGTCAATGAGACCATGCGTGAATGGGCTTCCAGAATGGATGATACTTTGTATGTACTTGGTTCTGTAATGGGCCCCCATCCTTTCCCGATGATTGTCCGTGATTTCCAGAAGATTATCGGAGAGGAGATCAAAGAACAGCTGCAGGAAGCAGAAGGCAGATTGCCGGATGCTGTAATTGCCTGTGTAGGCGGTGGCAGCAATGCAATGGGCGCCTTTTATGAATTCATTCCTGACACAAGTGTCAGATTAATCGGATGCGAAGCGGCAGGACTTGGTGTGAACAATCCAAAGAATGCGGCAACTATCGCAAATGGAAGTATTGGTATTTTCCATGGTATGAAGTCTTACTTCTGTCAGAATGAATATGGACAGATCGCACCGGTATATTCTATCTCTGCCGGACTGGATTATCCGGGAATCGGACCAGAGCATGCTAATCTTTACGAAACAGGCAGAGCACAGTATGTTCCGATTACGGATGAAGAAGCGGTAGAGGCTTTTGAATATTTGTCAAGAACAGAGGGCATCATTCCTGCAATCGAGAGTGCCCATGCAGTAGCATATGGTAAGAAGCTTGCACCGGCCATGGATAAAGACCAGATCATTGTAATTAACATTTCAGGACGCGGAGATAAGGATGTAGCCGCAATCGCCAGATACAGGGGGGTAGAGATCTTTGACTAGAATACAGAAAGCATTTGATAATCAGAAGGCATTCATTGCCTTTGTAACAGGGGGAGACCCTGATGTGGAAACCACAAAGAAGCTGATACCGGAGATGGCAAAAGCCGGAGCAGACCTGATAGAGATAGGAATTCCTTTTTCAGATCCTATTGCAGAGGGCGTGGTAATCCAGGAAGCAGATGTGCGTGCATTAAGCGCAGGTACTACGACAGATGATCTGTTTGATATGGTAAAGGAAGTCCGTAAGGAGACAGATGTTCCCCTTGTATTCATGACTTATATGAATCCGGTGTATACCTATGGGACAGAGCGTTTTATGAAGAAGTGCGCAGAGTGTGGAATTGATGGCGTGATCATTCCTGATGTGCCTTTTGAGGAAAATGATGAAGTCAGTGGCGCATGCGAGGCAGCAGGCGTAGGTCTGATATCCATGATTGCCCCAACCTCCAAAGAACGTATCCATATGATTGCAGAGCAGGCAAAAGGCTTCCTCTATTGCGTATCTTCATTGGGCGTAACGGGTGTGAGAAGCCAGATTACAACAGATATTCATGCTATGGTTGAGCAGGTGAAACAGGTATCAGACATCCCCTGTGCCATTGGCTTTGGTATTTCCACACCACAGCAGGCATATGAAATGGCAGCTAAGGCAGATGGAGCTATTGTAGGCAGTGCCATTGTGAAGCTTGTTGCCAGGTATGGTAAAGACTGTATTGCTCCTGTATGTGAATACATTAAAGAGATGAAAGCAGCAGTCAGCAGGGCAGAAAATTAAAAAAGGTTGTAATTCACCTGATATATAGTAAAATATAACTAGCCTATATATGGATTTATGATGTATAATCTGTATACAGGCTAGTATAGCGTTTTTAAATTAACTAAACCATATTACTTGCCTATTTTCCCGATAGCACATGCCAAAAATCCTCAGCGTAGCCCGCTACGCCTACGTTTTTTGACATGCACTTTCTGAAAAATATTCTGCGTAAATGGTTCAGTTATTTAGAAAACACTATACTAGTTGTTTGTTCTTGAGGAGTTTACTATATGTTGGAAAATAAAGAAAAAATTGACCTGAAAAATAAATGCGTTTTTATTACCGGTGTGGCGGGATTTATCGGTTCCAATCTGGCTAAGCGCCTTTTGAAAGAAGTAGAGGGTGTAAAAGTTATCGGTCTGGATAACATGAGTGCCTATTATGATGTATCTTTAAAAGAAGCCAGACTGGCAGAACTGAATCAGTATGAACAGTTTTATTTTATAAAAGGCAATCTGGCAGACAGGGCTGCGATTGATTCAATTTTTGGTCAATACCAGCCACAGATCGTTGTAAATCTGGGAGCACAGGCGGGGGTTCGCTATTCCATTACGAATCCAGATGCCTATATAGAAGCAAATCTGATTGGCTTTTATCATATCCTGGAGGCTTGCAGACATTCCTATGATGAAGGGAATACTCCTGTAGAGCACCTGGTATATGCCTCCAGTTCTTCCGTATACGGCTCTAACAAGAAAGTGCCATACAGCACGGAGGATAAGGTGGATAACCCGGTCAGTCTCTATGCTGCAACGAAGAAATCTAATGAGCTGATGGCACATGCCTATTCCAAGCTCTATAATATTCCCTCCACGGGACTGCGTTTCTTTACGGTATATGGACCTGCAGGAAGACCGGATATGGCATATTTCGGCTTTACGAATAAGCTGTTAAAAGGTGAGAAAATACAGATCTTTAATTACGGAAATTGTAAGAGAGATTTTACCTATATTGACGATATTGTAGAGGGTGTGGTTCGTGTCATGCAGGGAGCACCAAAACGTGAGAATGGAGAAGATGGCTTGCCGATTCCACCTTATGCAGTCTACAATATCGGTAATCAGAATCCGGAGAATCTGTTGGATTTTGTGCAGATATTGCAGGAAGAACTGATACGGGCAGGTGTGCTGCCAGAGGATTATGATTTTGAAGCACATAAGGAACTTGTTCCCATGCAGGCAGGAGATGTGCCTGTGACGTATGCAGATACGTCAGCATTAGAACGCGATTATGGATATAGACCGACCACAAGTCTGCGTGAAGGACTAAGACATTTTGCAGAGTGGTATGCAAGGTTTTATAAATAAGAAGGAGAACACCATGAGAGAATTTAAAGACTTGAAAATTGCAGTTGCCGGTACGGGCTATGTAGGACTTTCTATTGCAACACTGTTGAGCCAGCATCATCAGGTAACAGCAGTAGACATTATTCCTGAGAAGGTAGAGATGCTTAACAAAAGAAAGTCTCCAATTCAGGATGAATATATTGAAAAATATCTGACAGAGAAGGAGCTGGATCTGAAAGCAACACTGGATGCCAAGGAAGCTTATTCTGATGCAGACTTTGTTGTGATTGCAGCACCGACAAATTATGACAGTAAGAAGAATTTCTTTGATACCTCTGCTGTAGAAGCAGTTATCAAGCTGGTAATCGAATACAATCCAGAAGCGATTATGGTCATCAAATCCACGATTCCAGTTGGATTTACTGCATCTGCCCGTGAAAAATACCATTGTGACAATATTATCTTCAGCCCTGAGTTCCTGCGTGAGAGCAAGGCATTATATGATAACCTGTATCCAAGCCGTATCATTGTTGGTACAGACATGGAGAACGCAAGACTGGTAAAGGCTGCACATACCTTTGCAGAATTACTTCAGGAGGGCGCAATCAAAGAGGATATTGATACGTTATTCATGGGATTTACAGAAGCAGAAGCAGTGAAGCTTTTTGCCAATACGTATCTGGCATTACGTGTCAGCTACTTCAACGAGCTGGATACCTACGCTGAGATGAAGGGACTGAATACGAAGCAGATCATAGATGGTGTATGCCTTGACCCGCGTATCGGAACTCACTACAACAACCCAAGCTTCGGCTATGGCGGTTACTGCCTGCCAAAGGACACGAAGCAGTTACTTGCCAATTATGCAGATGTTCCTGAGAATCTGATCGAAGCTATTGTGGATTCCAACCGTACCCGTAAGGACTTTATCGCAGACAGAGTATTGGAGATTGCAGGCGCATATGGGGCAAACGACAGCTGGGAGGAAGGAAAAGAGAAAGAAGTAATCGTAGGTGTATATCGCCTGACTATGAAGAGCAACAGTGACAACTTCCGCCAGAGCTCCATTCAGGGTATTATGAAGCGTATCAAGGCAAAGGGCGCTACAGTTATTATCTATGAGCCAACCTTAAAAGACGGAGAGACTTTCTTTGGCAGCAGGGTTGTGAATGATCTGGAGGAGTTCAAGAAGCAGAGTCAGGCAATCATTGCAAACCGATATGACAAGTGTCTGGATGATGTAGAAGATAAGGTATATACAAGAGATATTTTCCAGAGAGATTAAGGGATAACTTAAAAGGGTATAAGGCGTTTTTCATGCCTTATACCCTTTTACTTTAAGTGATGCCGTGCATAGTTAACAATTCACCGCAGGCACACTCTCGTTGCTCATCGCTGGTAGCGGTACATAAGCAGCTAAAATACAGCCTCTAAGTACCGACTGCTCTGAAACACCTGCTTGAGAAATTGTTAATTATGCACGGCTGTTACTTTTAAAGTTTAGTTTCGTAAGTACTTTATTTAGAACAAGCCCCTGATATCATATATTCTGCCGTCGGTGGCATGGAAGCGATAGATATTCGGGGATGCATTTTCGTGTATCATGTAGTAGGAACCGTCGAAGTACGATACGAAGTAGGGGGTACCGTTGTTGCCGAAAAGGTGATAGAGGTTTTCACAGTTGCCGGTGGTGAAGTCTTCCAGTGTTCTTGCACGTAATACGGTGGAAGCGGAGAGGTCATATTGCAGATTGGTGGACACTGTAAGAAAGAAATATCCGTCTACAATACTGATCTGCACCATACCTGCGATATCGGGCGAGACCGGATAGGTCTGGAGAACCTCGAAGGTGGACTTATCGACCATCACGATACTGCTCAGTTCCACGGCCGGGAACAGGATTACATCGCCTGCTATTGTGAAAGAACGCACATAGCAATGCGCCAGCTCAGGGATTGCCTTTATCTCCAGAAGCTGCAGGGACAGGGAGTCACCGATTCGCTGATAAATATACATTTCACCTGTCATAGAGCTCCAGGAGTAGAACAGCTTCTCAATGGGATTATAGCTGACATAATGAGGACGGACACCGACATTTTCAAAGGTCTGAAGGAGTCTGAAGCTGTCATAGCCCTTTGCAAATGTAAGAATCCGGTCATTTTCCGTATCGGTGACCATGTAAATGTCGCCATCACTGCATAAGGCATGAGGCTCCTTCAACTTTCTGGTCATGACATTCCAGTCGCGAAGCTCTCTGGAGAGATCATCGGAATAAATGATTTGATTATGATTGGAATCTACAATATAATAGGTATTGTTGATTTTGGTAATCTGTGTAGGCATCAACAGATAGGAATAACCGTTGGAGGCAGCAGATACCTGCAATGCCGGCTGGCTGCACAGAACCGGCAGAAGAACCAATGCCGTTAGTTTTTGCAATATATTCTTTATACGATACATAACCCACCTCGAAAATATATTATGATACATAAATGATAGCATAGAGAAAGAGTCAGGTAAATAAATACTTTAAATCATACCAGGAGGAAAAAACAATGAAATGCAGGAAACCAAAGAAAAATACCGGGATGCTGGCGTTACTTGGCATACTGGCAGCAGTACTGCTGATTCTGGTTGTCATGACTTTTAGATTGAGCAGGAAGTCCCAAATACAGGAGTCACAGGAAACGACAGAGAGTTCCGAAGAGGAAAGCACACAGGCTGCTGTCGAAACCACAACGGCTGAGGCAATCCAAGAGGAAACGGAGTCAGAGACAAGAGAAGAAGCAAAGCAGGACGGATATATTATCATAGGTGACAGTCATGTCGTTGTGACGGATGGGCTTGGCTATGGTGTATATGGCTCTGCTGTGGAGGGCGTTGTCTATAATGAGAATTTATTCTTTGTCCACACAGGTCTTGACCCTGTCATGGGAACCTTTGAATGGCTTAAGGGAGATGGTACGGCGCAGATACAGACTATTATAGAAGAGCATCCGCAGATAGGGGACTGGAATATCATCAGTATACATGGAACGAGCATGGTCACCATGCCGGATATAGCCGCCAGGTATATAGATAATTATGAGAAGTGGATAAATGACACCTTCAGCCGGTATCATGTGTATATGGTATCCATTCCGCCACTGGATGAAAAGGCATGGAAAGAGAAGCACCCGGATGTTCCAAGAGACAACGAGAGCATCAAGGCTTTTAACAAACAGATCAAAGAAGCCTTCCCGGAGAATTATTTTGATTACTATGACTGGTTTCTGGAGCATGATGATTTTCAGGATGAAATCCACTATACAGGCAAGACGTATTGTATGCTTTTTGATGAAATCATAAATAAAATCAAAACGCAATCTTAAATTTTTCTAAACTTAAACACTTGTATGGTAAAAACAACAATGTTATTATATATACAAGTGCTATTTTCAGAATTGTCAGTTAATAACATGTGAGAAAGCTCATTCAGTTTTACACCTGAATCGAGGATAAATAAAGAAATGTACAATTATGAGGAGGAATTATGGCTTCATTAAAAGAATCCCTTTCTAAGGGAATTACCACAATTAATGTAAAGACCAACAGCTTTATGGAGGAGTCAAAATGTAAAACCTATATTTCGACTCTGGAAAAAGAAATTCAGATCTTAAAACAGAACATTGGAGAGACTGTATATGCCAAATCCGTGGCTGGTGAGAGCTATGAAGAGGAAGTAGCCGGGATGATCGGGCAGATTCGGGGCAAGTATGAGGAGATTGAGCAGCAGAAGGCAGCGATTGAACAGCTTGCAGTTCAGGAGAAGCAGATACTGGGTAATCAGTCCACGACAGTAAATATCAGATATTGTGCAAATTGCGGTGCCCAGAATGCGGCAAATTATAAATTCTGCAGTAAATGCGGAAGCCCGCTGAACTAATCATTACGCTACATATGTAACGCTGCTGTGATGAAGCAGAAAACAGCAGCAGTTAATTATGAAAAATAGAGAAAACAAGGAGAGAAAGTTATGCAGTTTGATCCCATGACAGGAGAACCAATCGAGGAACAGCAGAATGAAGAAAATATGCAGTTTGACCCTATGACAGGAGAACCAATCGGTCAGGCAGCAAAGGAAGAGCAGCCGGCAGGTGGCTTTGATCCTATGACAGGAGAGCCAATCGGCCAGGCAGCTCAGGAAGAACAGCCTACAGGCGGCTTTGATCCTATGACAGGAGAACCAATCGGCCAGACAACACAGCAGGCGGGCAGTTTTGACCCTATGACAGGAGCGCCTGTAACACAGAAGCCAAAGAGCAAGGTTCCGGTTGTCGTGGGAGCAGTAGCAGGCGTCGTTGTACTTGTAGTTCTTCTGGTATTTGGCGGAATTAAGTCAGGACTTTTCCTTGGCAAATCAGGCAAGGTTCTTCTGGCAGCAAACAATACATTAAAGAAGATGCCTCATTTCGTAGAGACACTTGAGCCAATGCTTGGTCTGGTAGAGGACGAATTCACAGTAGAGTTCAGTGCGAAAGCAGAAGGCGTAAAGATAGGTGGTTCTTTTATTAATGCAAGCAAGCAGAAGCAGGTAACAGCCAAGCTTGAATATGGCGGAGAGTCTATAGAAGGTCTGGCAGGTGTTGATTCCAACTCTTTGAAATTCCAGGTTCCTGATCTTTCCAAGAAGCTTTTTGTATACAATTATAAAAAGGAAAATTCCGGATATATCGTAGATCTGATCGGTGACGAATATATTGATACGCTCAATTCTTCACTGGAGCAGCTCGTTTCCGGCAGCAAGGATACTGACAAGGCACAGAAGGACGTGACCAATGTTGTAATGAAGGAATTAAAGAGCCTGAAATTCCAGTCTGCTGCCAAGGAAGAATTCACTGTAAACGACAAAGATGTTATGTGCAAAGGCTACACGACAACAATTACCGGTGCTAACATATGGAATATCATTGATGGAAGTTATCAGGCAATGCTTGATAATTATCAGTCCGTAGGAGAAGCAGTAGATGTATTAGACAGCTATGGCGAAATCGAATCAGAGTTATCCTATCTGGAAGATGAACTGGATAATATGGAAGATATAGTTGTTACCTTCTATATCTATAAGAATCAGCTTGCAGCTATCGTCGTAGAAGATGAGGATTTTGAGGATGATCTCCAGCTGTGCTTTGAAGGTGGAGACTACAGATTACAGAATATCACATTTAAGAGTGGCTCCTACAGAATCTCCATGAAAGGCTCTGATGATGGAACAAAAGAGAAATTCAAGCTTAGAGAGAAATATGGAACCGATGCATATGATATTGGCAGCTTCGAGTATAACTACGAAAGCGGCAAGTATAAGATTGAGGTAGATGGCGAGGTACTCAGCGGTAAGCTGTACAAGGAAGGCAGGACACTGAATCTGTCTATTGATGGTCAGTATGATATCCCTGATATGGATTTTGCTTTTACCAGAGGTGCTAAGCTGCAGAAGTTCTCAGGAGACGAATTCGATATCGGTAATGCTGATGCAGACGATCTTTACGATCTGGTAGACGATATTACAGATGAATTAAGCGACTTTGATTATTTAATTGATCTTTTTTAAAAAAATGGCAGGCTATGTATGGGAGGGAAATACTTATATTTCCCTCTTATTTATGAGGAGAAAAGGATATGAGTATACGGTTGTTAAACAGTGGTGTGATCATTGGGGGAAAATATCAGATCACTGCCGCATTGGGAGGAAATCCGGTAGGAATCACCTATGCAGGTACTGCAGTGCAGACTGCACAGAAGGTGATTATCAGAGAATTTATGCCGCAGGATTGCTGTGAAAGAGCGGCAGATGGAAGTATCATCAATGCAGCAGACGTTTTTGAACAGGAGAAGCAGAAATATATCGCAGGTGCAAAGATTCTTCTTGCCAATCCGGGACAGGCAGTGACACAGGTATATGAATTACTTGAAGAAAATGGCACTGTGTATACAATTATGGAATATGTGGAGGGAATCAGTCTGGATGCATATCTGACACAGAATAAGAACAGATTCCCGGTAGGAAGAATACAGGTTTTGATACAGCCTCTCCTCGCTGATTTTGCTCGTTTACAGGAAATGGGCTTTATACATGGTAATATTTCACCGGACAACCTGATTTTCAGTAATGCCGGAAGTCTGAAGCTGACAGGCTTTGGCTATGTACAGGGAAAGGTATCGCTAAAGTCTGATGCATATGCAGCTGTCGAGATGTTCCAGACACAGCAGCCAGTCAGTATGTCAGCAGATGTTTATGCTCTGTGTGCAAGTATATACAGATGTATTACAGGTGCGGCTCCACAGGAGGCTTACAGGAGAATGAGTCAGGATATGCTTCAGAAGCCATCTGCCCTGGGAGTAGAGATACCGACCAGCACAGAAAGTGCATTGATGATGGGTATGAAGCTTTCTGCAAAGGAACGTTTTCAGGCAATGAAGGCTTTTGCAAGAGCCTTTGGTCAGGCACAGGCTGCCACACCTGAAAAGAAGAAGGGAGGCAATGGTGGAACGATAGCACTTATTATCGTCGGATGTGTTCTTATAATAGGATTGGCTGTTGCTGCTTTCATACTGTTTGGACAGATGTCCGGAAAAGAGGCGGCTTCTGACAATGACCAGACAGAAGCTACGACAGAGGCTTCTTCAGAGAGTACAACAGAAACGACAGAAGAAGGCTCAGAATACAATCAGCTGCTTTCAGAAGGACGATATGATGAAGTGATCAATCAGATCGTTACGCTTTCAGAAACTGCCGATCTGCCGGATGTAATGAAGGAACAGTACTCACAGATTCTGCAGCAGGCATTGGAAGCGCAGTATTCTGATTTTGAGAGCAAGGTTGCAGACAGCAGGAATTCCAATGATTATGACGCTGTATTTTCACAGATTGCAGAAGAAGAGGATATGTATAACCAGCTGCAGTCCAACAGTCTGGCGTCAGCGTATATAGATATGCAGAAGCTTACAGATAAACGTGATGAAATGAAGCATGCTCATGCAGAATATCTTATGAATGATGCAATCTCCGCTGCAGCTGCCAAGCTTGATGAAAGCGGATTAAATGATGCAGCAGCGAAGCTGCAGGAGTATGCAGATGAGGGAATTATCACGCCGGAAGAGCTGGAAAAGAGCAGAGAAAGTGCTTATTCCACCTTTGTGATCGCCAAAATAACGGCTTTTAATAATGCAGGAACTGATGCGGAGACTATTCTGCAGTATATCAATACGAACCTTGCAAATACAGGCAATAACAGCCAGGTACTGGAATTCTGGGATTATTACAATGCGCTGCTTGGCAGAAATGTCATGGATGCTACAATCAGACATCAATCCGGAAACGGATATATTCTTGAGTACAGTAATTCAACTGAGCTGACAAGAGCAGATATTGATTATCTTTCACAGTACGAAGTGAAATTAGCAGTATATGAAATTTTTGCTAGACATGGCAAGATTTTCAGTGATCAGGCATTAAATGAGTATTTCCAGGCCTTTAACTGGTATCATCCATCTTCTGACTTCGACGACAGCGTTCTGAATGAATATGAGAAGCACAACCTGGATTTACTGGTCAGCTATCAGAGAAGCATGGGATATAGATAAATATGCGAAAGAGAAAAATGCGATACATATGTGCAATGCTTTTTATGATCTGCTGTATCAGCGGCATGAGGGTGAATGCACAGGAAGATAAAATATATTATGTCAGACAGGATGGCACCGGTGATTTCACTTCCATACAGGATGGAGTCAATCAGGTGGAGGATGGTGCTGTTCTGATCATTACTCCCGGAGTCTACAATGAATCGGTCACGGTGGCAGATAAGACGATCAGGCTGATAGGAACGAACCGTGAGAAATGCATCATCATGGCAAGTGCGGAGAATTATCATAATATCCCGCTTACGATAGGCGCAGGTATGGTGAGCAATCTTACCATATACGGCAGAAATCTCAGTGGAGAATATATTCAGCCGGTCAGCCTCAATGAAAATACGGCATATGAATGGCAGGATACCTTTCCGGGCTATGCCATTCATATAGATCAGGATTATTCCTATGGCCGTGAGCTGATCATAAATAATTGTAAGGTAATATCGGACAGCAATCAGTGTATTGGAATAGGATGCAGAGGGAAAAGCACAATACAGATCAGCAACAGTGAGCTGATCGCAAATGGACAGGGAGGCTGCATCTACCTTCATAATAATTCGAATCCCGAGCTGGATGGTGATGCACAGTTCATTATGAAGAACTGCAGGCTGACGAATTATAAATGCCCATATATTATGGCGCTGCATTCCATGGGAAAGAGCAATCCGCTGTATCTTACTTTTGAAAATGTAAAGGCTTCAACAGTTGCCTACGAGGATATGACGTGTTATAATACATGGAACGCAAATACATGGTTTGATGTAAGAGCCTTACAGTCCTACGCTGTGAAACAATATTTGCAGGAAAACGGATATTATTCTGCTGCAGCAGGGCAGCTGCTGCATACATATAGTGTAGCGCAGAGAAGACAGTTTAGTGCTTCCTTACAGAATAATTCGCTGCTGAAAGAAAGGCCGGAGCTGGAGGAAGGAATTACCATACTCCAGTCCGATACGATAGGAAGAAGAACCGGAAGCAGCAGTACTGCCTGTCAGGTCATTGATATTGCAAATGCAGAACATGATGAGCAGGCAGACGGCTGGTGCGGCCTTTCAGGTATTTATCTGACGCAGGAGAGCAAAAATAATACACTGATAGAAATGAACTATCCGCTGTTTTAAACGGGAGGATGAGATGTTTAATAAAACGAAAAAAATAATTATAATCGTGATTGCTGTATTGGTACTGCTTGAAACTCTGGTATTGGGAAGCCTGATTGTCTATCAGGTAACGTAGAACAGCTAAGAGCATTATATTGAGACAGCCGAAGAATATGAATAGCGATAATTGATTAAAGGAAACAGGCATGAGCGCAGAGACAAGCCTATTCTGCATAAAAGACGTGCAAAGAAATGGGGCTTGGTACGCAAATGTTTGAATAAAAAGATGAGGAGAGAATGAGATGAAGTGTCCAAAGTGTCAAAGTGAAATTAAGGATAATGCCAAGTTTTGTACCAAATGCGGATGTAATCTTGCAGAAGAGCTGGCTAAAATGAAGCCTGCAGCTCCACAGCAGCCCGTACAGCCACAGGTGCAGCAGGATAAGGTATGTGTAAAATGTGGTGCGCCTATTAAACCGGGTGCAAGATTCTGTACTAAGTGTGGTACACCGGTAGCACAGCCAGCGCCGGTACAGCCAACAGTAGAAGCGCCCAAACCAGCACCAACGCCAGTACAGCCAACTCAAACACCGCAGCCAAAGGCAGCAACGCCGGTTCAACCAGCACCAACACCGCAGCCAAAGGCAGCAACGCCGGTTCAGCCGGCACCAACACCGCAGCCAAAGGCAACAATGCCAGTACAGCCAACTCCGGCACCACAGCCCAAGGCAGCAGCACCGGTAAAACCAGCGCCAACACAACCAAAGCCGGCTTCGGCGCCCAACAAGCAGCCTAAGCCAGCCAAGCCAAAGTCTGATGAGAAGGCGAGCCCGGCACTGATCGCTATTGTCGTGATTCTTGCAGTTCTGGTAATCGTATCCGGTATCGTATGCTTCCTTGTATGGAATGGTACGATCAGCCTTCCATTTGGCGGCAGTGCCGTAGAGAAGACCGTGGATGACGAAGAAAGCACAGAAGCTACCACTGAGGCAGAGACAGGCACAGTAGATGCTGATGAGCTTTTTGCAGAGACGGATACGTTGGCAGAGACAGGTAAAGGTCAGATTGCCGTTGATGCAGAGATCGTAGATGGCATGAATAATCTGAATACTGCAATCCAGGAATATGCATCCAAGGCAGAAGAAGCAGGAGATATCAGTCTGGCAGTGGACAGGATCAATGATGCGTATATTTCTTATATTACAGCGATTGTAAGACATAAGGATATGCTAAGTGCATCTACTCTTTCAGGTGCTATCTATAAGCAGATTCTGATCGAGATGGATGATGCGGCAGCATTGGGAGATGATTTGGCTGCTAAGGGATATGAAGTGGATTATTCTTCCCTGACTTCAGTAAAAGATGAATTTATCAAGTCCTATACAGGTAGGATCGTAGCTGCCTTTGATGAATTCACAAAAGGACAAATGTGGTCAAGAACAGAGTGCTGGAATCTTATGTCAGAAACACCGGATAATATGTTTGATAATTCTGATCTGGATAATCCGCTTAGACTTCGTTATGCATATGCACTTTCCTGGTGGATACAGAAGCAGATTGAGTCAGAGCTTGCGAGTGGTACGATTACGACCAAGGGTGCAGCAATCAAGATCGGTGGCATGATTGAAACAATGGATTATAATCCTATGATGATCAATTACTATATCAGCTATATGAATGATGCGGGTGAGGACTGTACAGAGGTTTCACAGGCTTATGATGATATCGTAAATCAGCTTTCACAGACACAGGGCATCGTTATCGGACAGGATATTCCACTGGATCATTTCTGGTATTTCAATGATTTCGGTGAGTATTCAGGTGATATGGAGGATGGCTCTACCAATGGTGTAACTCCTGAGAACCGTCAGTGGATTCGTGACCGCATGGCAAATGTCACATTTGTAACACAGTAATATGAAGAAAAGTAATATAAAGAAGATCATAGTGGTGCTGGCCTGTGTCCTGCTTGCAGTCATTCTGACCGGTATCATTATGATCGCACGCAGATCAAAGTCACAGGATACAAAAGAAGAAATTACCTTTGAAGAAATATCGAAGGAGCCTGAATCATCACAGAGTCAGGAAGAAACGACGCAGGAAGAGACCGAAGAAGAGATGGAAACAATCACATATCCACAGCCGGAGTATGATTTTACCACGGAGGAGGTTAATGTTGCCATAGAAGGACTTGACAGGGAATATACCTTCGTGTGGGTAAGTGATCTTCACCTTGTCACCGACCATGAAGCAGGTGACAGGAATGGAGATGCGCGTCCGGAATATCTGGATGCCATTGATAAAAGATATGAGGAACTGGCGATTACAGAGGATGGCGTACACGCTGAAGAGCTGTGGCCGGAGATTGTCAGGTTCATTAACTGCGGTGATTATGACGGCGCCATCTTTGGTGGTGACATGATGGATTATTGCAGTAACTCCAATGTAAAGACAATCAAGGAAGGATTGGATCAGCTGCATATTCCGTATATGTATGTAAGAGCAGACCATGACTATGGAGTGTACTATGGCGGAGTCTTTTTCACAGAAGAAGACGGTCGTGCCCTGCACAAGACCATAGATGGGGATGAGATGTCGCACAAATTCTGGGATATGGGAGATTTCATCGTTCTGGGAATAGATAATTCCACAAAAGACATGCCGGAGTATTATTATAATATGGTGGCAGAGGTATACAGCAGGGGCAAGCCGGTCATTATGGCAACCCATGTTCCTTATGAGTCCCGGGTGGATGACTCTCTTGCACAGTTGTCCATGCAGGTACGTAATCAGATCTATTACTGGAGTGCGGATAGTGAACATTATAAACCTAATGATGTCACACAGAAATATCTGAATTTATTATACAGTGAAGATACGGTAGTGGAACAGGTATTAGCAGGTCATCTTCATGCTTCATGGGATGGCATGATGACACAGCAGCTGCCGGAGCATATTTTTGGACCGGCATTTCAAGGACATATTGGAATCATACACGTGATTCCGAAGTAGATTTTCAAGGGGCATCCGACAGGATGCCCTTTTTGTGTGGAATACGCAGAAACCAAAGAGTATATTTATTGTGCATAGTGTACAATATCAGCACACGTAACTTTATACTTTTAACAAAAATGCATTTTGCACTTGTAATTTATTCGGCATAATGATATTATAATCTTGCGAATCGGAAACGTTACCGATACCGATACCGACAACGTTTTCACAAGGGGTTCAACACTAAGAAGGAAAGAGGTATTTTTATGAGAAAGAAATTATTAAGTGCATTACTCGGAACCACAATGGTTGTATCAATGCTTGCAGGATGTGGAAGCAGCGCAGAGACAAGTACAACACAGACAACAGCAGATCAGAAGGAAACAACTGCAGCTGCAACAGAAGCAGCATCTACGGAAGCAGCATCCACAGAGGCAGCTGCTGCAGAGTCAACAGGAACCGGTAAGGTATATTATTTGAACTTCAAGCCTGAGCAGGCAGATGACTGGAAGAACCTTGCAGCGAAATATACAGAGGAGACAGGAGTACAGGTAGATGTAGAGACAGCAGCTTCCGGTACTTATGAATCTACATTAAAGTCAGAGATTGCCAAGACAGACGCACCTACACTTTTCCAGGTAAATGGTCCGGTAGGTCTGGCAACATGGAAGGATTACTGCTATGATCTGTCAGGTTCTGATGTATATGGACAGCTGAAGAGTGATGACTTCGCATTAAAGGATGGCGATGCTACACTTGGTATCGCATACGTAGTAGAGACTTATGGTATCATCTACAACGCAGACATTTTAAATGATTATTTCACTAAGGATTATGCAGTAGTTAAGAGCGTAGATGAGATCAACTCCTTTGATAAGTTAAAGGCAGTAGCAGACAGCATTCAGGAGAATAAGGATGATCTTGGAGTAAAGGGTGCTTTCACTTCAGCAGGTATGGATTCAAGCTCCGACTGGAGATTCAAGACACATCTTGCAAACCTTCCTATCTACTATGAATACAAGGCAGACGGCATCAGCTCTACAGATGCAATCAAGGGTACATATCTTGACAACTACAAGGCTATCTGGGATTTATATATTACAGATTCCACCTGTGCACCTTCAGTACTTTCCAGCAAGACCGGCGAAGATGCAACAGCAGAGTTTGCTCTCGGTGAAGCAGTATTCTATCAGAATGGTACATGGGCATACTCAGATCTGAGCAGCAACGGTATGTCTGATGAGTCCCTTGGAATGCTTCCTATCTACATCGGTGCAGAAGGTGAAGAGAATCAGGGTCTTTGTACAGGTAGTGAGAACTACTGGTGTGTAAACAAGAATGCAGCTCCTGAAGATATTCAGGCAACACTGGATTTCCTTAACTGGGTAGTAACATCTGACGAAGGCTGCAATGCACTTTCACAGGATATGGGATTTGTTTGCCCGTTCAAGGCATTTGACAACTATCCTGCAACCAACCCTCTGATCAACATTGCAAATGACTATGTATCTGCAGGCAAGACTTCTGTAGCATGGACATTTACAACAATGCCTTCTGAAGAGTGGAAGAACGGTGTAGGCAGTGCATTATTAGAGTATGCTCAGGGTACAGGCGACTGGGACGCAGTTGTAACAGCATTCGTTGACGGATGGGCAACTGAGTACGCAGCAGCTAACAACTAAGCAGCGGACATTAACACAGAGTGACCATGAATGTATGTAATGCATTCATGCTGGCAGGAAGTGGGCAGCGGATACTTACTGTCCACTTCTTTTCAATGTATGGCAGATACCAGAAAGGCATGGGGATTATTATGGAGAAAGCGATTAAAAAATATTTTCCTATCTTCGCATTACCGACATTTGCGGCATTCACGATAGGATTTATCATTCCATTCGTATTAGGTGTTTATTTATCCTTCTGTGAATTTACGACTGTTACGGATGCTACCTTTGTAGGATTCAAGAATTATATCAGAATATGGGGCGATGCTACATTTATCCACGCTCTCTGGTATACTTCACTTTTTACTGCAGTATCAGTGATCACAATTAACGTACTGGCTTTTGCAGTAGCAATGTTACTGACCAAAGGCATCAAAGGTACTAACATATTCAGAACCGTATTCTTTATGCCGAATCTGATCGGAGGAATCATCCTTGGATATATCTGGCAGTTGATATTGAACGGTATTTTATTACATTTTGAGAGAACACTTACTTATAATTCCGCTTATGGATTCTGGGGACTGGTTATCCTGATGAACTGGCAGCAGATTGGATATATGATGATTATTTACATTGCAGGTATCCAGAATATTCCCGGAGAATTGATTGAAGCCGCTAAAATTGACGGCGCTAATAACAGACAATTACTGAGACACGTGACATTACCTATGGTCATGCCGTCCATTACGATATGTTCCTTCCTGACATTAACCAATTCCTTTAAATTATATGACCAGAACCTGGCACTGACAGCCGGTGAGCCGTCTAATAAATCAGAAATGCTTGCTTTGAATATTTATAATACTTTCTACGGCAGAGCCGGCTGGGAAGGTGTCGGTCAGGCAAAGGCAGTTATATTCTTCCTGGCAGTCGCATTGATTGCAATTGTCCAGCTTAGAATGACCAGAAGCAAGGAGGTGCAGGCATAATGAGTACAGTTAGAAAAGCAAAGCATGGCTGGCTGTTTACATTGTTTTTTTCCCTTTTATCAATTGTATATGTCATGCCTATTATTATTGTATTGATGAATTCCTTTAAGAAAAAGATTTTCATCAGCAACCGTCCATTCTCACTCCCAGATGCGAAATCCTTTGTAGGATTGGAGAACTATGCAAGTGGTATGCAGAAGATTGATTTCCTGCATTCCTTTGCCTATTCACTGTTTATTACGGTAGGTTCTGTAGCAGTTATCATTCTGTGTACTTCCATGTGTGCATGGTATATCACCAGAGTAAAAAGTAAAATAACATCTGGTATGTATTACCTTTTTGCATTTTCCATGATTGTACCTTTTCAGATGGTAATGTTTACTTTATCCAAAATCGCTGATATACTACATTTAGGAAATCCTGTAGGAATCATCATTGTATATCTGGGATTTGGTGCAGGCCTTGCAGTATTTATGTTCTGCGGTTTCGTGAAGTCTATTCCACTGGAAATCGAAGAATCTGCCATGATTGATGGATGTAATCCATTACAGACATATTTTAAGATTGTATTCCCTGTCATGAAGCCGACAGCTATTTCCGTTGCCATACTGGAGGCTATGTGGGTATGGAATGACTACCTGCTGCCATATCTGGTATTGGATATCAAGAAATATAAGACAATCCCTATTGCAATCCAGTATCTGAAAGGTGGTTATGGTGCTATTGATATGGGCGCCATGATGGCAATGATCGTATTGGCAATCATTCCAATCATCATATTCTATATTGCGTGCCAGAAGCACATCATTGAGGGTGTAGTAGCTGGTGCGGTCAAGGGTTAAGTCCTTTGTGTACCGATAAGTTTTAAAGGAGATAAAAAGATGAGAAAATGTGGTGTATTGATGCCGGTAGCAAGTCTGCCAAGCAGATTTGGAATCGGTGGCTTTTCCAAGGAAGCATATGACTTTGTAGATTTTTTGGAACAGGGAGGACAGTCTCTGTGGCAGATCCTGCCACTGGGGCCGACGGGATATGGAGACTCTCCTTACCAGTCCTTCTCGACCTTTGCAGGCAATCCTTATTATATCAGTCTGGATGCCCTGATTGAAGACGGGTTATTGACAGAAGAGGAGTGCGAAGCTGCTGATTATGGTGATAATCCGGACTATATCAACTATGAGAAAATCTACAATACCCGTTTTGCACTGCTTCGTAAGGCTTTTGCCGGGGCTGATGTGGATCAGGATGAGAAGTATCAGAAATTTGTTGCTGACAATGCTGCATGGCTAAAAGACTATGCGATGTATATGGCAATCAAGGATTCCCTGGGTGGAATTGCATGGATTGAGTGGGATGAGGATATCAGACTCAGAAGACCTTCTGCAATGGCACATTATGAAGAGCTGTTAAAAGACGATATTGCTTTTTACTGCTATCTTCAGTATCTGTTCGCAACACAGTGGGCACAGCTGAAGGCATATGCCAATAAGAAGGGTATTCAGATCATTGGTGATATTCCTATCTACGTTGCCTTTGACAGTGCTGATACCTGGGCAAATCCTGAACTGTTCCAGTTGGATGAGGAGAATATTCCTACAGCAGTAGCAGGATGCCCACCAGATGCTTTCTCTGCAACAGGTCAGTTATGGGGTAATCCGCTGTATCGCTGGGATTATCATGAAAAGACAGGTTTTGCATGGTGGATCCGCAGACTTGAATATTGTTTCACAATCTATGATGTAGTAAGAATTGACCATTTCAGGGGCTTTGATGAATACTGGGCTATCCCTTATGGTGATCCGACAGCAGAGTTTGGACGTTGGGAGAAGGGACCAGGTTATGCACTCTTTGCAGCCATGAAGAAGGCACTGGGCAACCGTGAAGTTATTGCAGAAGATCTGGGATTCCTCACACCAAGCGTTCTCAAGCTTGTGAAGAAGTCAGGATATCCCGGAATGAAGGTATTACAGTTTGCCTTTGATTCCAGGGAAGAAAGTGACTATCTGCCACATAATTATACAAAGAATTGTGTTGTATACACAGGCACACACGATAATGATACAGTAATGGGATGGATTCCTGCCATGAGCAGAAAGGACTTGGCTTTTGCCAAGAAATACATAGGAGTAAAGAGAACTTCTGATATCTGCAGCAGCCTGATCCGTATGGCATATGCCAGCGTTGCGGATACAGCGATCATCCCAATCCAGGATTATCTGGAGCTTGGCAGCGAAGCTAGGATTAATACGCCATCCACTCTGGGAGGCAACTGGGAGTGGCGTATGGATTCTTCTGACTGTACACCACAGCTTGCAGCCAGAATGCTTGAATTGGCACAGGTTTATGGTAGAATTGTAAAGAAGAAAAAATAACTAAGAGGTGAAAGATGTGTTTGAACCGACTATAAAGGATATTGCTAAAATATGTGGAGTCGGCGTCAGTACTGTATCCCGTGCAATCAATAATCACCCGGATATCAATCCTGAAACCAAAGAGAAAATCATGAATACCATTAAGGAATATGGTTACGTGCCTAATAACAGCGCACGTAACCTCAAGCGTGTGGACGCCAAGGCAATTGCAGTGCTTGTCAAAGGTATTGCCAATCCATTCTTCACCAATATGATTAAGATAATTGAGGAAGAATGTAAGAAGAAGCACTATTCCATGGAGCTGCAGCATATTGAATTTGATGAGGATGAAGTAGATGTGGCGCAGAAAATCGTAAAGGAAAAGAGACTTCGCGGCATTATCTTTCTGGGTGGTTTATTCTCCCATTCAGAAGAGAAGTTAAAGAAGCTTAATGTGCCTTTTGTATTCAGTACAGCCGGTTCTATACCGGAGAATATCAGTAAGAACCAGTATTCTAATATCGGTGTAGACGACTATAAGGAAAGTATGAAGATGGTAGACTACCTGATCAGTCTGGGGCATAGAAGAATCGCAATTGTTGTGGCAGAGCCATACGAGAAGAGTATCGGCCAGCTGCGTCTGGAAGGATATATAGATTCTTTGAAGAAGCATGGCATACAGCCTGATCCGGCGCTGGTCATCCAGACCGAAGATGGGATAGGACATTTTTCTATGGAGAATGGATATCGTACAACGAAGCGGTTAATGGAATCCGGAGTGGATTTCACGGCTCTGTATGCAGTATCAGATTCCATTGCTATTGGTTCTGTCAGGGCACTGCTTGAGTCAGGCAGACAGGTGCCACAGGATGTTTCAGTGGCCGGGTATGATGGCATTGAGGTGTCAGGATACATATCTCCGAGCCTTACGACGATCAGACAGCCGGTAGAAGAGATTGCCAAGGCTACAGTCAAGCTATTATTTGATATTATAGCCGGTAAGAAGGACCACCAGCATATTACCTATGAAGCAGAACTGCTGGAGCGGGAATCCACGCAAAGAATATAAGAAATCCCCCTGTTGATGGAGGCTTTTGTCCACATCAACAGGGGGATTTGTTTTAGAAATCTGCATTATGTAACTGGTTATAGGCTGCCGTGATAATTGCGGAGAAACGGTCAGCATGCAGGTCATCATTGAGGACATACTTGTAATTGATTTCTATCGGATTGTTCAGTGCAAGTACGTTATACCGTTTCAAACGTGTATCCAGTTGTTTGAAGAAGGATTCCATATGTTCCCTTGTGCAATTCTCAATGACCAGTAAGAACTCATTACCGCCATTTCTTCCGACAAATCCATAATCGTCACCAACTTCTTCCAGAATATTACAGAAATCAATCAGGATCTGGTCTCCCGCATCCCTGCCAAGGGCTATATTTGTGGCAGATAAATTACTGATTGTGATCAGTGCACATGCAACATGGTCAATTTTCGCAGATTCCCCGCCATACATCTGAAATACAAGATCGCAGCTGAGACGGTTTGGCATACCGGTGAGTTCATCCACATAAGCGGCACGCTTGAGCGTATCCCTTTCCTGCACCGCTTTCCTGAAGGCTGTGAGATCCACAACCAGAAACAGAAGATTACCAATGATGAAAAGGATGATGATCAGCTGGGGAATGAAATATAGAGGATTCTCTGATAATTTATTACGGTAATCAGGATATAGGACCATAAGTAATATATCCAAGACCAATAGAATCAGGGAAAAGCCTATCTGTAAAAATTTGGTGAGCTGATAATTCTTAAATATCGGTTTGTATTTATTCATATTAATTACCATACCTTTCAAAAATGCAGACTAAGCACTGCTGTCTTTATTATACTGTAGTAAATTTGAAAATGGAAGCGCGCTGGCTTAAGAAAAGTGATAACCGGAAGAAATTAGTAAAAGTGACTAAAAAATTTATGAATAAAATATTAAATATGTATTTGTAATTCTGGTACAGTCTGTGATAAACTGTAAACTAAAATAGAGAGAGAGCAATAATAACAAAAGAAACAGAGTACGGTTTTAAAAAGAGAGAGTTATTGAGAGGAGAAAATTGAATATGATCAAAAAGGTATGTTTTGCTGCATCATCAGGCGGACATCTGGAGGAGATATCCAGGCTTCGCGAGATCAGGGATGGGTATGACTGTTTTTTATTTACGGAAAGCGGCAGCTTTGAGGAGCTTGATTTCTGTGAAAAAGTATATTATGTGAAGCAGATTAACAGAAAAGAGAAGGGATTCCTTTTCCATTTCCTGCAATTATGGATGCATGCAGACACAATCATGAAGAAAGAGGATCCTGATTGTATTATTTCAACAGGAGCGCTGGCAACATTTCCAATCTGCGTAATTGGCAAGCTCAGAAAGAAGAAAGTAATCTATATTGAATCATTTGCCCGTGTAGATGGCAGCTCCATGACGGGTAAATTGATGAAAGCAGTTGCAGATTTATATATCGTGCAATGGAGAGAACTACTGGATGCAGTCCCCAATGCTGTATACGGTGGAGGAATATTTTAATTCCTGGTTGAGAGAGTAGAGAGAGTTAATAGTAGTTTGGAGAGAGCTGAATATGATTTTTGTGACATTGGGAACACAGAAATTTCAATTAAACAGATTATTGAAGCAGCTGGATAAATATATAGAGCAGGGACAGATTACAGACAAGGTTATAGCACAGATAGGATACTCTGATTATTTACCAAAGCGATATGAGTATATTGATTTTTTGAATAAAACTGAATTTGACGAAATGATAGAGGCGGCAGACATTGTGATTGCTCACAGTGGTGTGGGCTCTATTATTCGTGCAATAAATTCCAACAAGCCGGTTATAGTCTATCCCCGGCTTGCTAAATACAGAGAGCATATCGATGACCATCAACTGGAGATCGCATATGCTTTTTCTGTTAAAAATTATGTACTGTGCTGTGGAGAAGAGGATGATCTGCTGGAGAAAATAGAAGAGAGCAGAACACATCACTTTGAAAAGTATGTTTCGCAAAGAGAAAAAATAGTCGGTATCATCGACGAATATTTAAGAAAGAATTAAGAGGTATTGCTATGTTCAAAACAATCATTAACAACTTCCATCTGGAGAAGCTGATATGGATCATCAAGTCTAAATTCCTGTACATGCTTCTGGCAGCCCTGATCGGTGCGGTTCTGACAGGTGGCTATGCAACACTGACACAGACATCTACATATCGTGCACAGATCAGCTTCTACGTATACAGCAATCCGGATTATGTGACGGATACGGGAGTGAATCTGAGCAGTTCGGATATCACGCAGGCAAACAGTCTGCTGACCAGCTATATGCAGATCCTCAACAGTGCGACATTCTTAAATGAGATCATTGATTACACAGGGCTTGAGCAGTATACCGTGGAGGCTCTGCAGAAGAGAATCACGGCTGCCGCAGTCTCCAATACCGCAGTGTTCAAGGTAAGCGTTCTGGATCAGAATCCGGTGAATGCCATGAATATCGCTAATGCGATCGGTGATCTGGCACCGGATGAGATCATCAGTATCGTAAAATCAGGTGGTATCGAGGTGCTGGATGCGGCTGAGCTGCCAACAGAACCGTATACATCGACAAGTGTTCTGATGTATGCGCTGATTGGTGCTGTGCTAGGATTTGCAATCGTAGCAGCCTGGTGCGTCATCAGGGGATTATTGAATACGACGATCAGACGTAAGTATGAGATAGAAGATATGTTCACGATTCCTATTCTGGGAGAAGTTCCACAGCAGCAGGCAAAAGACAAGACAGAAGCTGTGAGTGTACGTCTGGACAAGGACAGTAATTTCGGACTAAAAGAAGCCTACAGTAATATCAGGGTAGGTCTGCTTTTTACAAAGAAGGGTGAGAAATGCCCAATCTATGCGGTAACAAGTGCAGATTGTCATGAGGGTAAGACGACGAGTGCGTTCAATATGGCAGTTTCCTATGCGCAGATGAATAAGAAGGTACTTCTCATTGATGCGGATATGAGAAACAGCAGTATGAAGGAATTTCTGCAGGATGCTCAATGGAATGACACGGACGGATTGAGTGAATATCTGGCTGAGATTGCGGATAAGCCTGCCAAGATTGCCTTTGAGAAGAATCTGGATATCATACCTTCCGGTACTATGCCGCCCAATCCTTCTGAATTGCTGGTAAGTGAGAGATGGTATCAGTTATTGCAGGACAGCCAGAAGGAATATGATGCCATTTTCGTGGATTTCCCATCACTTGGAATTGTGTCTGATGCACTGTGTCTGGCACAGGTCGCAACCACATATGTGTTGGTGATCCGAGAGAATTTGACTAGGATTGAGAGGATTGAGATGATCGTGCGCAGACTGGAGAGTCTGGATGCGGATATCTGTGGATTTATCTATAATGGGATTTCACAGAAATCGCCGGATTATAACTACAAACTATATGGCAAAGAATACAAAAAGGATTAGGGGCATATGACAAAAGTAAGTATCATAGTACCGGTCTATAATACCTCGGCATATTTAAGACGGTGTATGGATGCACTTGTGGGACAGACACTGAAAGACATTGAGATCATTGCAGTCAATGATGGTTCTACGGATGATTCGGCTGCCATTCTGGGAGAGTATGAACAGAAGGATTCCAGGGTCAGGGTATTCCATAAAGTGAATGGAGGCCAGGCAACAGCAAGGAATATGGGGATACGCAGAAGCCATGGAGAATATGTAGGCTTCGCTGATTCGGATGATTATGTAGATGCAGACATGTTCCGACAGATGTATGAGCTTGCAAAAGAGAAGGACTGTGACATGGTGGAATGTAACTACCACTATCTGCAGGAGACAAAAGATGACATCAGGGAGCTGAAGACCAGAGGCCGTATCCGGGAATATACAGGGCAGAAGGATATGCTGATTGATCCTCAGGTATCGCCCTGGAACAAATTATATCGAAGAGAGATACTATTGCATAATGGTGTGGATTTTCCAGAGGGGCTGATATACGAAGACACTGCCTTTTATATCAAGACGATACCTTATGTGAAGAAAGCTTCTTATCTGGACAGAGCTTGTGTATATTATTTCCTGAGAGAGACCTCTACCATGAATGCGAATAAAAGCAGAAAGGTCGGGAATATATTTCAGGTGTTACAGAATATTCTGGACTTTTACCGGGGAAATGGCTTTTATGAGGAATATGCCGATGAGCTTGAATACTTCTGCGTTAAGATCTGTCTATGCAGCTCTCTAAGCCGTATCGGAAGAGTGACGGATAAGGAGCTGGAGACGAAGCTGCTGGATAAGACGTTCGCTTTTATTCATGAGAACTTCCCGTTTTATAAGAAGAACCCATATTTCCATGGAAAAACAGGAAGTTACATTAAGATTGTAAACCGTCATAACAGCAGGTGCATAGGAAGAATCCTTGGAAAGATAATGAAAGGCTGATGGAATGAAAATATCTGTAGCAATGGCAACCTATAATGGAGCGCAGTACATAGAAGAACAGCTGGAATCCATACGGATTCAGACGATGCCTGTGGATGAGGTGCGGATCTGTGATGATGGCTCTTCGGACGATACAGTAGAGGTAATATGCCACTACATCAGAGAGCATAGGCTGGAGAGCTGCTGGTCTGTCGAGGTGAATCAGGAGAACTTAGGTTATGCATCGAATTTCATGAAGGCAGTGGGACTGACCAGCGGAGATTATGTATTTTTCTGCGATCAGGATGATATCTGGATAGCAGACAGAGCAGAGAGGATGATCGGCCTGATGGAGGCTCATCCTGATATGCTGCTTCTTGGCTCTGAGTTCGATTCCTTCGTCAGTGCCAAGGATGCGCCGTCAGTACCGGGCTGGGAACAGAAGATGATCCGAAACGATGAGTCTCTGGAGAAAATGCAGTTTACACCGGCGAATATATTCATAGGCTGTCAGGGCTGTACCATGTGTATGCGCAGACAATTGCTGGAGCGGGCAATACCTTACTGGTATAAGGGCTGGGCACATGATGAATTCGTATGGAAGCTCGCGCTGTGCATGGATGGTCTGTATATGTATCATTCCTACACACTCAGAAGAAGACTTCATTCCAATAACGTGACCATGCGTAAGGTAAGAGATATTACGAAGAGGCTGAAATACCTGACAGATCTGCAGGACAGTCATATGGCTACCCTGAAATATGCCAGAGAGAATGGTCTTTCTAAGTCACAGCTTGCACTGCTGGAGAAAAACATCAAAGCGACCAGACTTCGGATAGAACTGCTCCGAAATAAGAAATTATGGAATATTGTACCACTGACACTGTTCTATCGGGAATGCTATCACAAATGCAGAGCGATTCCCGTGGAGCTGATGATGGCGGTAAGAAATTAAAGGAGATGTCCCATGACACAAGAGAGCGCAGTACGGACAAGTAAATATATAAAGCCTGCAAGAGAGGAAAAGATATTTGAAAAGACAGTCGTTTTCTTCCTGTTCAGTCTTTTTGTCATGCCTCAGTATTTCGGACTTCCTACGCCGTTATTTGATTTTACACTGCTTAGAATGATGCTGATACTGGTGCTGTTCATGCTCATCTATGATGATGAACGCAAGGTTGCCTTTGCAGATCTGATTCTGCATTCCAGACTGACGCTGGTGCTGCTGCCATATATGTTCGTACTGCTCTATACCATGGTACTGAGGGCTGATATCAATGCTTTTCTGAATCCGTTTCTTGAAATACTGTCCTTTTATCTGCTGATCTATGTGATCCATAATGTGCTCGGCGTGGAGAAGACTGTCCGGTATCTGTTGGGCTTCCTTTATCTGATGACGATACTTGGAGTCGTGGAATATGCAATGGGGCGTTCACCCTTCTCCTATCTGGAGACAATAAAGGGCATCTATACAGGAAGATTTATCAGGTCAGGTAATTACAGGATCATGAGCTCCTGTACCCATTCCCTTGGCTATGGGCTTTTGCTGGTCGCTGTGGCACCGCTTTCCTGCTTTGATTACAGGAAGAACGAAGTCAATCTGTTGTGCAGGCCGATATTGTTTCTGTTGCTTCTGATCAATGTATTCCTGACAGGCTCCCGTTCGACGCTTAGTGTGTTCCTTGTAGAGACATTGCTGCTTTTTATACTGTCCTCAGGAACCAACAAAAAGAAATGTATACTGGCCGGAATTGTGCTTGTAGCCGGAATCGCTGCATTTCTGGTCGTATTCTACAGAACGGGCATTGCGCAGTATATCCTGTTACAGTTTGCAAGTATTCTGGATTCCATACTGGGAACGCAGTATTCGGTTCTTTTTGGGGGTAATACGGAGGCATTGAGCAGCAGCTCGAACTACCGTGACCAGCTGAAATATATTTTTCAGGTAAAATGGCTCAATCCCATACTGGGAATCGGACGAAAGAGATCCTTTACCTCGGAGATTAACGGCTCATATATTGAATCTATTGATAACTTCTATATTGCGGAATATGTAAGGTATGCCTATCCGGGATTAGTTACGTATGTGTTCTTCTTGCTTTTCCATCTGGGCGGAATGATAAAGAAATGCATCATGGATGGTAAAGCGGTGTATAAGATTCTGCTGGTAGGAGCAGGCTGTTATGCGGTAAATCTGTTCTGGGTAGATTCCCTGCAGACATTGAAGTATCTGTATATTATTTTTGCACTGTATCTGTGTCAGTATATGGAAGACGGCAGGAGTGCAGAGGCAGATTCTGGTTCAAAATACATCAGGTCAAGAGTAAATAAGTGGAGATAGAGAATGCAACCAAGGGTGAGTATCATTATTCCTGTTTATAATGGGGAAAAGTACATAAGGAACAGCATAATAAAGCTGCAAATGCAGACATATGCCAATCTGGAAGTAATCTATGTGGATGATGGAAGCACTGACCAGACGGGAATCATTCTGGATGAGACGGCCACGGAAGATGACAGATTCCGGGTGATTCATAAGGAAAACGGTGGTGTGAGTGCTGCAAGAAATACGGGAATTAAGGCAGCGACAGGAGAATACCTGATCTTCTTTGATGCAGATGATGAAGTTACCCCGGAGGTGATACAGGATAATGTTGACGTGGCAATCACAAGCGGGGTAGATGTGGTGTTGTTTGGCTTCTGGTATTTCAATGTGGACTGCAAGGAAGAGAAGGTGAATGAATTCCCAGTGTCATTTAGCGGAACGAGGGAAGAATTCTTCACACAGTGTGTGAGCGAGGCAGTAGACAGAGAGTTCTTCAATGCACCGTGGAATAAACTTATCAAAGGTAAGCTGATCAGCGACAATGGACTATGCTTTGATACCAGATATTCTCTGTATGAGGATAATCTGTTTGCAACGGATGTTTTTATCCATGCAGAGAGAATTGCAATTAATCCGAAGGCATATTACAGATATTTTCTGAGATCCTCAGGAAGTCTGCTCACCCGGTTCCATGACAATATTTTCGAGGGACTGACGTTGTTCTACGACAGAGCAATGGAATATTGCAGAGGATTTGACAGGAATGAGACGCAGATACACAGCTTCGAGAGGATGTATGTTACACATACCTATACCTTCCTGAAGCAGATAAGCTGTAACCGAGAACTGACACCACAGCGGAAAAAAGAGCTGCTGCAGAGCATATGTGAGGAGGAGAAGCTTCAAAAGTCTCTGGCACATGTAGAGCTTAAGGGCAGGAAGCGTATCATACGATATCTGATCAGAAGGAAGCAATATCACATGATAGAAATGCTGTATTGCTCCAGAAGTAAATTCTTCGATCAGAGAAAGGCATAAAGTAACATGGGTAAGCTGGATAAGGTAAAATATAAAATCGAAGACCATATGCTGCTTGGTTCTGTATATGACAACATCATGATGAAAACAAAATACAGGAATAAAAAGCTGTCTTTTCTATATAATGTAATGGTGGCACAAAAACACCGCATGCTGTATTACAAGCAGCTTCGAAGAAAATATATGGACAGATGCAGTGCCAGTCCTGTCTGGGAGAAACAGCCCAAGGCAGCAAACAATGATACGATATGGTTCTGCTGGCTGCAGGGGATAGAGGAGGCGCCGCTTCTGGTGAAGAGATGTCTGGAGTCTCTTAGGAAGAATATCCCGGATAAGAAGATTATTGTAATCGACGGGAATAATCTTGGTGAGTATGTGAATATGCCGGATTACATCACGGACAAATGGCAAAGGGGCATCATAGGGAATGCGCATTTCTCAGATCTGCTAAGGTTAGAGCTGCTGATAGAAAAAGGTGGCTACTGGATAGATGCTACGGTATTGTGTACGGATTCGAAAATGCTGGAATTCATAGATAAGCAGCCATTATTTCTGTACAGCTTCTACTATTTCGGATTCAATCCGGAGATCATGGAGCTGAACAACTGGTTCATCAAGAGCTGCACCAATAACAATATTTTGTGTCTTCTGAGAGAATTACTGTATACCTATTGGGCGGAGAATGACAGGGCAAAGGATTATTTCCTGACACAGCTGTTTCTTACGATGGCAGTAGAATATTACAAAGAAGAATACAACAGGATGCCGATCGTCAGTCAGGTAGATTCCCACATTCTGGCGACCTACATAGCAGAGCCTTATGATGAAGATAAATATGCATTGCTGAAGCAGACAACAGGATTTCATAAATTAAGCACCAGATTCGAGGCAGAGTCCATCCAGACGAAGGACTGCTTCTATGATGTGGTGATCAACCGGGGAGAGTATTAGGAGAGAGTAAAAATGCAGAAAAAAGAGGAGAACAAGATACCTAAGATCATTCATTATTGCTGGTTTGGCGGTAAGCCGATACCTAAGGATCTGCAGGATTGTATTGATACCTGGAGTATTCTCAAGGGATATCAGGTGATGCGCTGGGATGAGTCCAACTGCAGCTTTGATGAGAATGAATTTGTAAGAAAGACCTATGCAGAGAAGCAGCTTGGATTTATCGGAGATTATTACCGTCTGAAGGCTGTATATGAGTATGGCGGCATTTATCTGGATACGGATGTCAAGGTGTGCAAGTCCTTTGATCCGCTATTGGATTATCCGGCTTTCCTGAATTTCATCTTTGACTGTTCGGTAGGCTCTGCGATTATAGGAGCAAGGAAAGGCAATCCGCTGATCAAAGCACTGCTGGATATGTATGATAATACGACCTTTGGCACGAACAGAAGCGGCAAGGTGTTTGAGTGGCGTGACGGAAAGCTGGTCGTAGACGGTTATGCTACCAGCAATTATTACTATACTTATTATATTCTGCACCATTATCCGGAATTTATTCTGAATAACAGATTCCAGAATATGAAGGACTTTGTCATTTTCCCGAAGGAATATTTCGAGATCGGTACAGTGACCGGCAGGCATTATGCGGTTCATTTATGTGCCGGAGAATGGAGAATCAAGGCAGATACCTCACGTACCTTCAAGGGCAGGATCAAGGCATTGCTGCATAAGAACCAGAAGGTGTTTGATATTGTGCAGGTGCTGGTAAGGAAGAGAAGATACAGGGAGCTCAAGAAGCAGATTCCGTTCTACGGATATTATCTTGCACAGAAGAATCATACACAATTACCTGAATTATAAAGGAAGCGATAACGATTAACGTTCAGAAATTTTTTGAATACTTATTTCACTACATCAGGCAGCAGAGCAGGGGCGTATCTGTGGAGCAGCTGCTTCTTATGTGGGTTATATGTATTGTCATATTACATATTGGCTGTATGCTGCAGGCAGGCATTTGTGGCAAAAGGACAGGGTGGCGCAGAGAACTGCTGCTGATACTGATACTTGGCTATGCCTGCTTTGGTGCACAGCTCACATTATTCAGAAGAGAAGCAGGAAGCAGAGGTGTCATGTATGCATATCTGCATATGGGCAATCTGTTTGGTGACTGGTATGAAAGGCAGCAGTTCTTCTATGCATTCCTCAATGTGTGCTTCTTTGTTCCCTGGGGCTTTCTGTGGGGCTTATGGAGATGGGAGGATAAGGCCTGGAGAAGAATGATCATGATCACAGGGTACAGCTTTCTTACGACTGCTTCGATAGAGATTACCCAGCTTATGACAGGCAGAGGATTCTTCGAAGTGACAGATATCGTGACCAATCTGATGGGCGGAATCATGGGCGGCATTCTGGCGTGTATCGTGATTCCTTTTATCCGGTATATATACAGAAAGACAACGAAGAGCGTGGATACAGTACAGGAAAGGCGTGGATAGAGACATGAAGAAGGATGGAAAAGGATTTTCAACAAAAGATGTGATAATGATCGTATTGTGCGTACTGGTACTGATCGTGCTGATATTGTTGTTGAAGCAATCAGGCAAGAATCAGAAGGAAGAACAGGCACAGCTGAACCAGATGCAGGAAGAGATTACCAAGACAGGAGAGACAGGCTCTTCAGTATCCGGAAAGAATAGCAGCTATGTGGTATGTAATGAGGTGAACCAGGAGGGCTGGCTAGAGCTGTATAATGCTGGAAAACAGGAAATCCATATGCAGGAAGCAGCCATATATGTGAATGGTGAGTTAGTCAAGACTTACAAGGATGAATTCTCTATTCCGGCCAGAAGTCTGGTCGTACTGGAAGCCGGTGTAAAGCTGGGACAGGAAGAAAATAACGTGATTTCTCTGGTAAATGGAGAGGAGAAGCTGTTCACCATGACATTCCCTAAGCTTGCAGTTCAGGAAAGCTATGGAAGAATAGGAACAGGCAATGATGAAATGGGCTATCAGACGCCTACCCGCGGGGAGAATAATGCACAGGAGGCTCTGAAAACAGAGGACAGGCTTACCTTCTCAGTGCCGGGTGGCTTCTATACGGATACGATTACACTTACCATGACAGATAAGCCCGGTGTGGATATCTATTATACGACAGATGGAAGTACACCTACGACAGCCTCCGAGAAATATACAGCACCCGTTAAAATAGCGAATCGCTCAGGCTCGGGTTATGTCTATGCAGATATTGTGAACAATGGCTATAAACCATCCGGCATAGAGATGGGAACTGTAGTCAGGGCAATTGCTGTGGATGCACAGGGTAATATTCTGGAGGAAAAGACAGAGTCTTATTTTATTGGAATCGCCAATAACAGTGATCTGGTAGATCTGCCTGTCATATCCTTATCAACAGATGCAGTCAATCTGTTTGATTATTTTCAGGGAATCTATGTACAGGGCCGCAATTATGAGGATGCACTTGCTTCTGGGCAGGATGGACTTTTTCAGGCGAATTATCAGATGGACTGGAAGAGAGAGGCACATATAGAATTCTTTGATGGAAATAAAGGCAAGAGCTACGGCGGAGATATTGCATTATCCATACTGAGAGATTACAGCATGGAATCTCCTCAGAAATCCTTCTATGTAACAGGTGATGGCAATGGAGCGTGGGCCGGTTCAGAATTGTGTGATTATTTTAACGATGTGAGCAATGTACTGGAGATTCAGACGAACAGACGTGATAATGAGAGCAAGGCAAGAGAGTATCTGGTGAATGATCTTTTAGAGGATACACAGGTCGGTACACAACAGCTTACTCCCTGCGTTCTCTTCATCAACGGAGAATACTGGGGCGGCTATATGTTAAGAAAGCCGCTGGACAGAGTATATTTTGAGGATAAATATGCGATACCTGAAGATAACAAGGTCATTCTGGCAAAGGATGGAATCATAGAAAATTATGATTATCTGAATGAATATGACAGGCTGATTCAGTTCATTACCTCAAATGATATGAGCCTGGAAAGTAACTATGAGCAGCTGCAGCTGCAAATGGATGTACAAAGCTATCTGGATTATCTGTGTGCCAATATGTATATTGCCAATATTGATTATGGCATTGAAGAGTCGTATGCCTGGAAGACATCTATGACCGGTCAGGGAGAATATGAAGATGGCAGATGGAGATGGATCATTGGTAAGACCAACTGCTCCATGAATGCACTGATGGCAGATGGAAAAGCCACCAGTACAATAGATTCCTTTCTGATGCCGACAGTCAGAGAAGACAGGATTCTGCGTGCTCTCATACATAATGAAACCTTCAGAAAACAGCTTCAGGAAACCATGCATCGTATGGCAGAGCAGATTTTCACAGAGGAGAATGTAACAGCAGAGCTGGACAGTATATCTGCAAGGATTGGCAAGATGGCAGCCAGCAGCTATGGAAGATTCTATGCATATCCTAATACAGGCTTCTATCAGGGACAGACAGAGCGTATACAGGATTTCTTCCAGAACAGAGCAGAGTATATGATTTATTATGTAGAGCATCTCGAGGAAATCGAGGACAGCTGGAATGCCATAGAAGCACCTGTACAGCTGCAGGAGCCGGATGAGGCGCAGCCACAGGAGACATTACCGCAGGAGGAAGCCCCGGATGCAGGTCAGGAGCAGTCACAGGCAGAGAGTGCAGAGAATGTGGAACAGTCAGGAGAGAGCGATGGACAATAGTAAAGATATCATTCTGATGCGATATTTAGGTGAACTGATCAGGGCACAGCTGGAGAACCGGACACCGCAGGCGATACCGGATACGATTACATATGAAGAACTGGAGCAGATTGCATATTCAGCCCAGATGCCATACATGATACTTGGTGCACTGATCAGACTTCCTCTCACACAGGAGCAGGCACAAAGCTGCCGCAATGCACTGAAGACAAGTACATTAAAGACACTGCTGCAGGTACAGATAGCAGATAGACTACAGGAGAAGCTGGAAGAGGCAGGAATCAGAAATCAGGTATTAAAGGGTGCTGTCATGAAGCACATTTATCCAAGACCTGAGCTGCGGGAAATGAGTGATATTGATTTTATGATCTACGAGGATGACTTCACTGATACGGACAGAATCGTGGAAGAAGCCGGATTTGTGAAGGTTCAGGCAATCAAGCATCATGTCATATATCAGAAAGCACCGCTTCTTACACTGGAGATGCATTGGGATCTTTATGAGAAGACAGTAGATAAGAGTCAGTATATGTATTATAAGGATCAGTTCAGGGCAGTGCCTGCGGAGGGAAAGAAATATACCTATGAATTCAGCAGGGAGAATTTTTATGTGTATATGATTTCACATATGGCCAAGCATTTTTATGAAAATGGCTGTGGTATCAGAAATCTTGTGGATATCTATGTATTTAACCAAAAGTACGGACACAGCATAGACCGTACACAGGTGAAACAGGAGCTGAAGAAATGCGGAATCCTGGATTTTGAGAGACAGATGTCTGAGCTGGCTCTAATATGGCTGGAGAATAGAAAATGTTCAAAATTTTATGTAAACCTGTTCCGGTATATGATAGATTGCGGAATATACGGTAAGGGTGAGAACGGAATCTGGAGTCAGCTGTGCAAGCAGAATGCACCGCAGCAGAAGAAGAGCTTCGATCTGACTTATTATTTCCCGACAGCACAGTATATGAAGGAATATTATCCGTGGCTGGAAGGAAAGGAAGGACTGCTTCCTCTTGCCTGGCTCTGCCGAGGCGTACATGGCCTGCTTCACAGGGATTCCATGGAGAGAGCAAAGACACTCAAGGACAGGGAGAAATACCGCATGATGATGGAGATCTATCACAATCTGAACCTCAATTTCGTAAAATAGGGCAGAACAGAAAGGCAGAATAATGAAGATAAACGAAGGACGTGTGAAGCAGTCTGCTAAAAATATGATATCAGGCTTCCTCTATCAGATTGTGACACTCATATTAAGCTTTATATCCAGAACAGTATTTATCAATACCCTGGGGACAGAGTATCTGGGACTGAACGGAATATTTACAGATGTGCTGTCTCTTCTGTCCATGGCTGATCTTGGCTTTGGAACGGCTATGGCTTATAGCTTCTATAAGCCGCTGGCGGAGCATGATGAGGACAGGATTGCAGCGCTGATTCATTTTTATAAGAAGGTATACCATATCATAGCGGTTACGGTTACTGTACTGGGACTTCTATGTGTGCCTTTCCTGAAATACATTGTGAATACGCAGGAGGAGATTCCCAATCTTACATGGTATTATCTGTTCTCGCTGGCTAATATCGTGATCTCGTATCTTTTTGTATACAAGACTACCCTCATGACTGCAGACCAGAAGGATTATAAGATCGTCAATATCCGTATGTGGGCAACCCTGGCAAAGACGATACTGCAGATTCTGGTGCTCTATCTGACTGCCAATTATATGCTTTATATCATAATTGGTGTGCTGACACAGTTTCTGACCAATGCGATTGCATCCTGGCAGACACAGAAGGAATATCCTTATATCAGAAATGCCAATACGCAGACCAGGGTGGAAAAGGAAGTAGAGCAGGGCATATTTAACAATATGAAATCAGTGTTCATCTATAAATTGAGTGGAACGCTTTTTTCGGCGACAGATAATCTGCTGATTTCCATGCTCATAGGAACGGCAGCAGTTGGTCTTTACAGTAATTATCTCATGTTAAGTAATAAGCTGCTTCTGATCGAGCAGATTATCTTTTCGTCTCTGGTGGCAAGTATTGGAAATGTCATAGCCAGGGACAGCCCGGTGAAAAGACTGCAGATTTTTCAGGCAATGCAGTCTGCAAGCTTTATCTTCTGCGGAATCATTACAGCAGGATTTGGGTTACTTGCCAATGATGTGATCACAGTATGGCTGGGAAAGGAGTATACCTTCTCCATGCTGACGGTAATTGCAGTGACAGTGAACACGTATTTCTCCTGTGCATTGCAGCCTCTCTGGATTTACCGTGATGCGACAGGACTGTATATGAAGACCAAATATATGATGCTTGCGGGAGCCATTGTAAATATTGTCTTATCTGTCATTCTTGGCAGATTCATGGGAATTGCAGGTATTATTTTTGCGTCTGCCATTGCAAGACTGAGTACGTATTTCTGGTATGAGCCTAAGCTGCTTTTTCATGAATATTTTAACAGCAGGGCAACAGGATATTATATATCTATCCTGAAGAATATCGGTCTGCTTGCCTGTGTGATTGCTGTGCTGTCCTATGCCTTTTCCGGCTGGGTAGTGACAGACTGGATGACGCTGATTCTTAAGGTCGTAGTAACAGGAGCTGTATGCAGCAGCATATTCGTGCTGGCATATTGCAGGACAGAAGGGTTTCAGGTCATAATGAATAAGGTACGGCAGATATGTGGACGTACAGGGAGATAATGAAGTCCCAAAATGAGGATATGGAGATAAGGATGAGAGAGAGACAAGGCTATATAACGGTAATTGTGCCTGTGTATAATGTAGAGAAATATCTGGACAGATGTATGGAATCCATTCTTACACAGACCTATACGAAGCTGGAGATCATACTGGTAGATGACGGGGCTGCGGACAGCTCCGGTGCGATATGTGATTCCTATGCACAAAAGGATGAGAGAGTGCAGGTCATTCACAAAGAGAACGGAGGACTCTCCAGTGCGAGAAATGCGGCACTGGATATTGCACAGGGGGAATATATCGGATTTGTAGACAGTGATGATTATATCAGTGTGGATATGTTCGAGAAATTATATCAGGCCTGTGTACAATATGAGAGTGAGATTGCAATATGCTGCCATTATACGGAGCGTGGAGATCGTCTGCTGATTGAAGAGCCGATTGTGGATGAGAGCAGACAGTATACAGGTGTGGAAGCACTGGAGCTTCTGATACGGGATCAGGGTATCAGAAACTATGCCTGGGATAAACTGTACAAGGCATCTCTTTTTCAGAGTATCAGATATCCGGACGGAAGGAATTATGAAGACATTGCAACGACCTATCTTTTATTCTACCGTGCAAAACGTATCTGCAGCATTCCCCGGTATCTGTATTATTATCAGATCAGAGAGGGTAGTATCTCGAGTCATGTGGAAGATACGAAATGGCTGGAGAACTGCTATCAGATCATAGTGTCACAGACAGAACGCTATCATTTCATGAAGGAGCATAAGGAGGAGCGGCTCGCAGACCTGTGTCTGGCGCAGCTTGTGCCTTATCTGTATGAATATATCAGGCTGGGTCTGCGGCTTCATACATCACTGCACCGTACAGAGGTATTAACTTTGCTGAATAAAGAATGGGAGAACATTCAGAATAATTCCTTTCTTTCTGCTAAAGACAGAAGGCTGTATAAAATATATACAGCAGCTCCCATAGTTGTGCAGTCATATCAGAGAACGAAGGAAGCTGTAAAGAAAGTACAGGATTGTCGATATAAATTGAAGAATGCACTGGGAGAGGCAGGTATTTTATCTGTTGACCGGTTTGACTTTCAGCTTGCGAAAGGAAAAGAGAGAAGAATCATTTTCTTTGAACTGCCCTGCTTTGATAATCTTGGAGATCACGCCATTGCCTATGCACAGAAGAAATACCTGGAAGCCTTGACCGCAAAGAGGCCGGAATACCAGCTTTATACAATAGATGGCTGGGACACAGTAGAGGCTGTGATACAGCTCACAAAGGAGATAGGCAAGAAGGATGTGATCGTATGTCAGGGAGGCGGCAATATGGGAAGTCTGTATGAATTTGCGGAGGCCTTCAGACAGAAGCTTTTGAAAGCTTTTGTGGACAACAGGATCATCATATTCCCACAGACCATCTATTTCTCACAGGATGAACAGGGAGAACGGACGAGGAGGAAGATGGTAAAGGTCTATAATAAATGCAAAAGGCTGACTATATGCGCCAGAGATGCAGTATCTGCACAGACTATGCAGTCCATGTTCACTGCTGATATTGAGAGTGTGAATGATATTGTGGCATATTTAAGCGGCAGAATACCGGTTCAGACGCAGAGAAAAGGCATTGTACTGTGTCTGCGCTCCGATCTGGAGAGTGCTCTGACGACCGTTGAAAAAAAGACCCTGCAGCAGACGTGTACAGAGAAAGCTTCAGATGTGCGCATAACAGATACCTGTCTTGGAAGAGATATTGACAGACAGGACAGAGAAGCTATGCTTATGAAGAAATGGAGCGTATTTGCCGGGGCGCAGCTGGTTGTTACGGACAGACTGCACGGAATGATCTTTTCCCTGATCATGGGAACACCCTGTATCGTACTTGGCAATAATCACCATAAGGTAAAGGCAACCTATGCAACCTTCAAGGACTGCAAGTATCTGCATTATGCAGAAAATGTCAGGGAGGCCGTGCAGATGATTGCAGCATGGAAGTCTGATGAAATACCGGTCACACCATACAACACAGAAGAATATTATAAAAAACTGGAACAGTTAGTCATTATGCAATAGAACAGAGGGAAAAGAAGATGGGGAATAGAAAAGCAGGCAGAAGCAAGTTCATAGAATACAGGATATGGGCAGTCCTGCTGCTGGTCATTGCAGTTATGACGGCAAATATATGGGTGATGCAGGCAAGGGCACAGTCAAAGGCTTACGACATAACCGGCAAAGAGCTCAATGACATACAGAATTACAAGAAAGGCTGGTATAAGAGCTGGGGCGGTGAATTTGAAGAATCAGGCGGAAGTCTAAGCTCTATCGTATGGTACAGAGTAGCCCAGCCATCCTACTATATTGTTGCGAACGATTCCAGAATACAGATTGCCATTTCAGAGTACGACAAGGATGGCAAATGGATCAAATATTCCGATAAATATCAGAATGGTAGCAAATTCACCAGGCAGACCAATACAGAATACGTCCATCTGACATTAAGCAGCTCTGTCTGGGGGACAGATATCCAGTCACTTTTTCAGAACGGACTGCAGATAGAATTCTCGACAGAACAGAGGGAAGCCTATCAGGTTCCGACCATAGCTATAAAGGATGCTGATTTTGGCAGAGCAGATAACTGGAAGGCCGGAGGCTATGTCTATCAGACAGGAGAATGCATCATTGACCGGACTAAGATTGCCTATCAGGCATACTGTATACCAGATGCCGGAACCTATCAGGTATGGCTTCCGGGAGGATATCTGAAAATGAACATTCTGGAGCTGGACAGTCAGAATAAGGTAATAGCAGGTTCGGATCTTCACAGTGGACAGAAATGGAAGAAGAATGCAGGTACAGCCAAGATCGCACTGACAGTATATACCAATGACAAGCGACAGGGCAGCTATTCGATAGAAGAATATAAGAGTCTGATACAGAATTATCCTTCCTTCGGGTTACAGCCATATCAGTCTTACCAGGTAAAAGGCAGGATGGATGCACTCACGGCAGAAGCATTCATGCAGAAGATGAACGTAGGATGGAGCCTTGGTAATTCTCTGGATTCCAAATGCGATAAGAATAACCGGGGGGCAGACCGGAATCTGAAGCAGGAGCTGAACTGGGGCAATCCTTATGTGACGAAGGATCTGATAGACTATGTGGCACAGTGCGGCTTCAACACGATACGAATACCGGTCACCTGGTATTACAATACAGGAGTAGATGAAAAGGGCAGACTCTATATCGGGCAGGAGTGGCTTGCCAGAGTCCAGGAGGTCGTTGATTATGCACTTGCCAATCAGATGTATGTCATATTGAATTCCCATCATGACCAGCCTATTCTGTATGCCGGTGTATCAGAGACCGAAATGCAGCAGGTACTGGCGAACTCCCAGAGTCTGTGGCAGCAGATCGCTACATATTTCAAGGATTATGATGAGCATCTGATATTTGAAGGCTTCAATGAAATCGATAATGTGGAGAAAAGCTGGAATTACAGTGCTCTGGCAGCAGATCAGATGAACCGTATGAACCAGATATTTGTCACAACAGTCAGACAGACAGATGGAAACAATGCTTCCAGAATTCTGATGGTTCCTACTTTACTTGACGGAACGAGTGCAGATATCCTGCAGGCATTTGTACTGCCGCAGGACACAATAAGCAACAGACTGATCGTGCAGGTGCACTTCTATACGAAGAAATACAATCAGGACATTGAGAGTGATTTTGCTCAGCTGGAGGCTTTTTCCGACAGAATCGGTGCACCTGTTGTCATCGGAGAATTCGGAACGACTTCTTCCTATCCGGCAGCAGGTATCAGAGCCAGACAGGCTTCCAACTATGTTGCCAGAGCAGCAGAGCATGGCATGAAATGTATCTGGTGGGACAATAATTCAGATTATGGAGTGATCAACCGACGCAATTTCGCAGAATCTGATACGGCAATGCTTCAGGCGCTGATGGATGGAGCCAGAGGAGTTGCATACCAGTCAGTGAATGCAGTGGTGCTTAACCAGCAGGCGCAATATGAGAATAAGATGCCCAATCTGAGCTCAGGAGTTCTGGAGAACGTTTACTGGGGAACGATTACTGCAACGATACCATGGCAGCAGGCTTCGGTTTCACAGTGTATGCTGAGTCTGACCGCTACGGGAGAGGCAAGTGATATCTGGCTGCAAAGAATCCTTTTCTATAATGCGTCAGGACAGTATCTGTCCGGTAAGGAGCTTCAGAAAAAGGACATCATAGTAGAAGTACCGCAGGGAACTGCACAGATTAAAATATCCCTGAACAGTCCCGGAAGAAATATATCCTGGGGTGACTATGGTACATATCTGACAACCGGGCAGTTGGCAATATCTGTATCAGGTACGGATGCAAGCCAGCTGCAGGCAGTATCAGTATTGGTGAAATAAGGGAAATGCATATGGAGAGAAAAATCAGCATTATTGTACCGGTATATAATGTTGCAGGATACCTGAAAGAAAGTATAGAAAGCATTATAAAACAGACCTATAAGAAGCTGCAAATCATACTGGTAGATGATGGTTCTACAGACCAGAGTGGTACAATATGTGACCAGTATGCCAGAACAGATGACAGAATCGTGGTAATTCATCAGAAGAATCAGGGAATCTCTGCTTCAAGAAATGCGGCACTGGAGCTTGCAACAGGTGATTATATCGGCTTTGTGGATTCAGATGATGTGATTCATCCACAGATGTACCAATGGCTTACAGAGGCAATGGAGGAGACAGGCGCAGATGTTGCGATCTGCCATGAACTTGCATTCAGTGGGGACTTTTGTGACTTTTCACAGATTACGGCTTATCATATAGAAAGTGTAGAGGATAAAAGGCAGGTATTTGCTCATTTCATGGATAGCTGGACCGGTCCGGTTAATTTTGCATGGAACAAATTATACAGAAGAGAGCTGTTTTGCCAGGTGCGATTCCGTGAAAATATCAAAATGGAGGATATGTATATCCAGCCTGAGCTTATGAGCCGGATATCCAAAGCAGTATGGCTTAAAGAAGCCTTGTATGGCTACAGGCAGAGACCGGGAAGTACCATGAACTCAGGTAACGGGGATGTGTACAGCTTCTGGACGCAGGCTCTGTGGCACCAGAGAGAAATTATTTCCGGAAGTGATCTGGCAGATCTCAAAGCGCCCATGGATATATATGTGTTCAAGGAATTGGCCAGACTTCAATATATGGCGAAAAAAGCAGGATTCTCACAGCTGAGTGGAGAGCTGTATCAGGCCTATAGTAAGAGACTTTATCCATGCATCGAATACAGCAGGTGTTCCATGAAGGACAGAGTGATCATACAACTGGCATATCGATGCAGGTCTGTGTACTTTCTGCATCAGAGAATAAGGGGTATATAAAGGGGGCTTTGTATGGAGAATGCACTGATCAGTGTCATAGTTCCTGTATACAATGTTGCAGCATACCTGGATGCGTGTGTAGGCAGCCTGACAGGACAGACCTATAAGAATCTGGAAATCATACTGATTGATGATGGTTCCACAGATCAAAGTGGCGCCTTGTGTGATGAATGGGAGAAGAGGGACACCAGAATCCGCGTAGTTCACCAGAAGAATCAGGGACTGTCGGCAGCCAGAAACAGAGGACTTGAGAACATCTCAGGCGAGTATGTGGCATTTCTGGATTCGGATGATATCATTTATGAGGATGCTTACCGCAGGATGGTCAAGGCACTTGAGAGGACACAGGCAGATGTTGCAATCTGTCAGGAGGTGCTCTTCTATGAGGATGGATTCACCTTCCCGGCATACGAAGCTGTGTGGAGAGAAAAGACAGAAGACAGAGTACAGCTGCTTAAGCACCTGACAGATGCGTGGAATGTCACGGCTGTCATCGTAAATAATAAGCTGTACAGGAAGAGCCTGATCGGAGAGCACAGCTTCCCGGTGGGCAGGAAGATGGAAGATAATTATTTTAATATGGATGTTTTGTCTGATGCCACAAGGGCTGTGTGGGTAGAGCAGAAGCTGTATGGATATCGTCAAAGAAAAGGCAGTATTATGAATGATGGAGATCCTGATCTGTATCTTACCTATAGAGATGCCCTGTTATATCTGAGAAATCAGATCCGAAAGACGAGCTTTAAGGAGCTGTATCCTTTGTTTGATTCCTGTTTTCTGAGAAATATGGCACGCAAAAGAAAGCAGGCGCTGCACAGGGGAATGTCTGATATGGCTGCAGAATTAAAGCAATCCTATATTCAGGTATATAATGAAACGGACACGAAGTGCTTTCCAATAAAGGATAAGCTCAATATCTGGCTGGCAAGATACTGCTTTGGGGCATATTGCCTAATTCATATTGGACAGAATTCATGAAAATGAATGACAATGAACATAATGAGTTGTCATTCACTTTATTTCGTTATAGTATAAAAATACTATTGAGCTAAACAAGAGTTTATTGGGATTGAGAGAGCAAGGGGGTACTACGTATGAAGCGTAAACTTGGAGGAGCTATTGTCAAAAGATGTATTGTAACAGCAATGACTGTTATGCTGGTGAGTAATTCAGTATTGACAGTCAGAGCAGAAGAGTCTGTACAGGTACAGGAACAGCAGGATGTGCAGGAACAAGTAGAAGTACAGGCACAGCAGCAGGATAATGCAGCCGGAGAAGACAACCAGAACACAGGTGATGAAGCCGGTGAAGACAACCAGAATGCGGACAATGCAGCGCAGGATGAAGATCTGCAGCAGGTTGCTTCCGAGGTCGAGGAGACTGTAGAAGAGGCAGCATCGCAGGCAGAAGAAGCTGCACAGGAAGCATCTGAAATAGCAGAGGATACCGAGCAGAAGCTTGAAGCTATTGAGAGCGAAGTTGAGGAGAACAGAGAAGCACTTGAAGAGGCTGCCAGCGAGATTCAGTCCAGGGCAGATGAGACAGAGCAGGAAGTGAAGGATAGTCTGGTTACAGTGACTGATCCGGATGGAGAGGTGCGATATGAGGTCATTGTCGGTGAGAAGACTGGGGAAGACGGAAGCACTACTGCTGTAACAATGAAGGATTATGTTGATACACAGACACAGATTGCTGAGAATGCCAAGGCAGAGTTGGAGAAGGCACTTGATGAGAATTCAGATGATGAGAAAATAGCAGAATATGCTGAGGCTGTCAAGGAGGCTGCCAAGGATGTATACAATGCAGCTTATCTGGCAGAGAAGGCTTTCTCCAATGCAGAAGCTAAATTAAAGGATGAGATCAAGAGATACAATGCCTGTGCCAAGGCATACGGATATGAATTGATATCTTATAATGGAGAAATACTTGAATATACACAGGAAGAGCAGGAACAGTTCAATGCAGAGGCAGGACTGACCCAGGAAACAGAAGAAATCAGACAGGAGCTGGCAGAAATCGTAGAGACAGATCTGGAAGAGCAGAAGGAGAAAATCGAGCAGGCACAGCAGACTGTAGAAGAAGCCAAAGATACATATGAGTCAGCACAGAAGGCAGCAGATGATATGCAGCAGAGTGTAAAGGAAGCACAGAAAGCAGTACAGAATGCCGGTGCAGATGAAGCCGCTAATACGGCAGACTCCAATGCCCAGAATCAGGATACACAGACAAAGATCGAGGAAGCAGAGAAGAATATTGAGCAGGCACAGCAGAAATATGATACTGCTAAGAATGAACTGGATGATGTGATCATGTCCGTTAAGAATACTGTTCCGAACCTGTCTTCCCTTCGTATGGAGCTGACCAGGAAGATTGCAGCAATGAACAGTGCCAGACAGGATCTGTATAAGGTCAGAGACGAGAAGAAGGCAGCAGCCAGCTATGTGGCATGGGCAGATGAACTGGTCAAGGCAAGTCAGAGTAAGGTCGTAACAGGTGTATATGGACAGCTTGTCGGCACCAAGAATGAAAATGCAGAATTCAGCTACAGTAATGATAAGCAGTTCGATAAGGGAGACGATGATGTTGTTACCCGAGATCAGATTAATTTTGCACCAATATCCGAAACAACAGATATCGTAGTTCCTTATGATATTTTCAAGGCATATGTAAAAGAACTGTATGACTACAGGACAAAGGACGGCAAGCTTGTGCTGTACGGAGAAGCTGATAAGAGAATCGGCCTTGGTATCTCTTCCACAGATAACGGAACCATGAACAAGATATACTGGAAGTATGATACGAAGACGAAGAAGATCATTCCGGAGACCATGTTCGTTCTAAGATCAGATGAAGATCAGCTGCCGGACTGGATGACGCAGGAGGGCAGTGTATATTTCGTAGGATATACATTTAAGCACGAGAATGACGGCTATCATATTGATGGACACCTGTGCAAGGCAAGTACGCCAGATGCACCGGACACTCCGGATACACCGGATACGCCGGACACTCCGGATACACCGGACACTCCGGATACACCAGACACCCCGGATACACCGGATACACCGTCTGAAGGTGGTTCATCTGACACACCGACTCAGAATGATGACACTACAGACAGCGATACAGTTGTAATTCCTGACGTAGTCACACCATTGTCTGATGGTATTACAGTAATTCCGGATGAGGATGTTCCACTGGCATCATCCTTTGAACCTGATATCGTGGTTCTTGATGATGAGCAGGTTCCGCTGTCAGATACCGTTCCGAAGACAGGTGATGCTCCAAGGACAGAATATCCATTTCTGTTAGCAGGTGTGAGTGCCATGCTGGCAGCAGTAGTATCTAAGGCAAAGAAAAAGAAACAATAAATGGCAGTAACGAGCAGTATATGCATCGCTTCCTGATACATCATATAGCATAGGAAAAATGCAGTATTCCAAATCTATATAGCCTGTATTGCAGCGTAAGATATTTTATGTACTCTCGGAATCTTCTTTAAACGAAGCATTCCGGCTATATTTCCGATATACTGCTTCCATTTTCTCGTCGTACATACCATGTACGCACTGCGA
>OGXD01000161.1_pt1 | contig 55841 bp, 84 predicted proteins | sample 1576211 | NCBI WGS metagenome assembly OGXD01 (sample SAMEA3541470, study PRJEB24748) | human gut metagenome | biome: human gut; feature: human-associated habitat; material: faeces | place: China | collected 2012
GGTGGTTTCTGTGCCTGCTAACAGTCGATATATTCTCTCTGTATGTTTTTTGTATTTATGGATTGGTGGGTGGGGTATTTTGGAATTTAGGGGGTAAGTTTATGTATGTATTTTTGTTTTGTGCTGGGGGTTTGGTTTGTTTTGTATTATTTTTTGTTTAACTTTGTTGCTGTGAGTTTAGCGTTTAGTGTTTTTTTTCAGGGTATTGGTTACGGTCGGGAGATAGGGGCCAATCTCTTTTTTGTTTTATAATAAAACGGTCTTTTTGGTTTTTGTATATTTTCAGGCGATTTGGCGGTGTTTGTGTATTGTTTGGCACAGTTTATCATCTTCGGAGTTTAATTGTCTTAAACAGGGCTTAAAATTGCATTTACGGGTATTCTGGAGTATTTCTTTGAGTTATTGAATTAAAAAGTCAATTGATATGGTTTTTTATATATTGAGTTTAACGGTTATTACGTTGGTAAGTTTGGTATCGATGTGTTATGTGGTCACTGCTTTCATTGGTAGGTTTCCGGTGTTGCGGAGTCGGGGAGGTGTTGTAGAGTCTAAGGACTCGGTGAGTATTGGTTTTAGGAAGGGTAGTAAGACAGAGGCTTAAAAATAACAAAAAAGACTATTATGGGAATTTTGAAAAAAAAATCGGCCGAAAAAGAATCGGTTGATGTTGAGTTGGTTGTTGGTGGCCGTCGGAGTGTTTCGGAGGTTGTGAGCTGGTTGGAGACGCACGGCATTGAGAGGGGCACAGCGGCCCAGGTGCAGGGTTTTCTCAGGGCGTATGATATTTCGCTACCTCAGATTGCGCTGTGCAACTATGGTCTGACATACACTTTTGCGGAGTTCGCAGAGTGGTTCTACGCCGAGAAGGAGGATTACAGTCCCAAGGAGAATACGATCTGTATTTTCTGGAATGACGACAACGCCCAGGCTATCATCGGGGTGCTGAGTGCGAAAGTGAGTGATTCGGAATTTCCGTACAACTCATTCGACGGCGGCAGGTATAAGCACTGCATGCGCTTCGACACCCTCTCGCAGTACCGACAGCTTCTCAATACGCCCAACGGCGATCCTGTGGCTCTCCCGCAGACCGATTTCGAGGGTTTTACCGGCGTGGAAAAAGTTTCCGAGGAAGAAAAAGAGCAGTAGTATTGCGCAATTGAGGAAAGGATTATATATTTGCGTACTGTTTACTCAATAAACATAGTTCGTTATCCGAACACTTCCTTTTTTTGGTTGGAGTCCCTGCCGTTCTGGTGGGGGCTTTTTGTTTTCTTTGAAAACGGCTTTTTGTTTCGAAGAAACAGCCTTTTTGTTTTTAGAATAAAACAGCATCTTATGACATATTTTTTTCACAAAGATCGAATTTCTATAAATCTTAATTATATTTGGGCGAAACATTATGTGTATAACTTATCGATATTATGTACAATCCCCCTGGAAACGCTGTTGATATATTAGATAATATTCTAAGTAGTAACGAGTTGCCTCAGGTTCCGAGCGAGAGAAGTACAGAACCCTGGGATTGGAAGTGCTCGGACGAGATGCGCAAGGTGCTCGAAAGCATGGGCGTATATGAGAGTTTGCGGGATCAGTTGGAGGTGATAGACCGGTCGGAGAGCAAGAGGGATATAGAGCTGGCCCGAACTAAGCTGGACGCGCTGGGTAAGGCGATGAATATTATGAAAAACGCTACGACGGTGCATAAGGATTCGGGAACCGAGGATAACGAGGAAGGAGTTTCCCGCATCACTATCGACATGAGCATAAGAGAGGATTCTAAATGAGTAGCGGACGTACCTTCGATATGAGCATTAAGCTAACTCGCAAACAGCGGGTTATGTTCAACATGCTCAACGAAGAAAAATACAAGGAGGTACTTTTCTACGGCAGTAGCCGCTCGGGTAAGACGTTCCTCATCATCTATTGGATGATGGTACAGTGCGTGGTGTATGGTTCTAATTGCCTGGTTCTGCGCAACCTCTTTACCTCGCTACAGCTCGGTATGCTAAAGCAGACCCTGCCAGCGGTTCTCAAGGTGCTCGCGGAACATAATGGTTATAAGTCCATCGAAAAAGTGCTTATGAACGATGGGCAGCGTTTTTGTAAGTTTAACGGGAAGGATAATTATCTGAAGTTCTTTAATGGGGCCTATATACAGTTTGCTTCCATGCGGGGATCGTCGGATAATGATTCCACTTTTGATAAAATATTGTCCTCGGAATGGGGCCATATATTCATAGATGAGGTTTCGGAGGTTGAGGAGAGAGCTGTGGATATTTTACGAACACGCTTGGCGCAGAAGCTCTCGGTTCGTAATAAACTGCTGTTTGCTCTCAACCCTACTCGTAAAAGTGGTTGGACTTATGTTCGTTTCTTCAAACACGAAACCAGAGAGGGACTTGCAATTCCTGAGGACACAGTGGCAGGCTTTCTGGTTGTCAAATTTAGTCTCTCCGATAACATGGAGAATGTGGCGGAGGATTATAAACAGACGTTGGAGTCGATGTCATCTCTGCAACGCAAGCGTTTCCTGGATGGCGACTACTTTGACGAAAGCGAAGGCGAGATTTTCAAGAAAATAAATTGGAGCGACACTACGCCTGAGAATAAGCTCCCCACTATCGACGAGTGGCAGAGCATAGGAATATATACCGACCCTTCGGCTAAAGACAGCAAGACGAGCGACTTTAAGGCTTCCGTGATGCTGGGGCGCGCGAGAAATAAGATTTGGCTCATTGACGTGAGAGCGGTGCAGGGAACATCCCTACAGATGTTGGAGAATATCCGGGATTTGTACCTCGAAAGCCCCAATCCCCATATCACGAAGATATGGATGGAACGCAAGCAGGTGCCTCTGGATTTTAAGATTACGTACGAAAAATTCCAGGAGCAAACCGGATGGGTATGCCCTCTGGAATGGGACACCCGAAATATGGGCGATAAATTCACGGCCATAGAGAGTATTCTGGAGCCGTTGTTCCATTTCGATAAGTTCTTCTTCAACGCCGCGCTTAAGAATACTTCCCGGGGCGGAGAGGCTGTGGATCAGTTCCTCTATTTCTCCCGCAAGCCCGACCCCAACCGTAAGGATGACATCCCCGACGCTTGCATGCGAGGCGTGTCCCTCTTAAATAGACCCGGCTCCGTAGGCTCCGGATATACCGACACTGCTGTAATTATTAAAAAACCTAAAAGAACATTCTTCTAAAATGGCCACGACGAACTATACCAAAGAACAATTAGAGGCTTTGGGATGGGAATTTATTATCGAAAAATTAGATATTCCCATAAATGATGAACTCTATTACGGATGCGGCATAGACTATCAAATGAACGGAGACACACCGACGGTAGATATTCCCGGCTACGGTAAAATTGCTATGGCGTGGATGGGACGCATTTGGGGTATCGATGAGACCAGCACCATAAAAATGGCTGTGAAGATGGTCTCGGACATGCAGAATACCATTGACGGCGCTTCTGTGGAACCAGGCCCCGACCCCGAGCCAGGCCCGGAGCCTCAACCCGGTAAATATACCGAATATACGAGGGAGCAACTCGAAGCTCTCGATTGGGCTTTTATCTCCGAACCTATGGAGGAACAACAGGGAATTACCTGGGCCGGAGGCGCAGTATTGCATCAGAATGGACAGTATCAGCTTGTCGAAGTCCCCGGATATGGAAAAATAGGTCTCGTCCAAATTTCACAAATCTTAGGACAGAGTGAAAGTAACATTATAAATCTAGGCATAGATATTGCCCGCATGACGCAAAATATCTTGGACGGAACGCCATTCCCGGAACCGGAGCCGGAACCGGAGCCGGAATTTTATTTCCCTAAAGAAGAATTGTATCAGTGGATAAGCCCTCAGCAGATGGAGCAGTTCGAAAAGATGTACCCCGATTGTTTCCAGATGTCATACCAGAGTGCGCTGGGGCTCATCCGCAGTCAGATCGGCGAACTATACGACATCGACGCGATCCTGGCCGGAGATACGAACGCAGGAACCAAAGAGGTATTCCGTTGGATGCTGATAGTAATTACGGCTTACAATATCACGGCTCCGGCAACGAAACGAAGTCAGACCATCGACGATAACTTCATGCTCGCATGCGGACGGCTTAAAGAGATGAAAACGGGCGCTTCATCGATGAGCGACGCTCCGATAAAGGAGGAACCGAACGCATGGCCCGGAGTAGTTAGAAATGGACAAAAAATGTTAGGTTAAAATATGGCACAATTTCACGCACCGCGCATACAGCCTTATAATGCGTATAAAAACGTAGGTACCAAGAACCTCAAATCGAAATATATCCCTAACGAGTATTTCGTAGAGTTCACGCCGAGTTGGTGGCGAAACGCTATCGATAACGCGATCAACTATTCAGACCTCACGTGGTTGGACACCCTGTATAGCTGGTGCATGCAGAGTTCCCCGTTCCTGGTCAGCCAGCTTAATAAGCGCCTCATACCGATCTCTAAGACCAAATTTGCCTTTGCGAATCCAGATGGGACAATCAACGAGTCGGTGACCGAACGACTGACGCGAACGAATTGGTTCAAGAAACTCGTCAGGGCGCGCGTGCTGTCCCGTTTCTATGGCGTGAAAGTCGTGGGTATAGATGTCGTGAGCGACAGACTTACCGACTACCCGATGCGAAATATCGACATCGAAAACCGGGCTATACGTTATCAGACGTACGATATTGAGAATGTAGCCTATGTAAAAGATTACGACAATCTTTTCTACATGCAACCCGACACCGATCAGGATTTCAAGCTCGGCATGATGCAACCCATCTCGCGCGCTATGATCGGTATTGTGGAGGCATACAATAATTGGTCAGTGACGAGCGCCACTTATTCGTACCCCCGAACTGCGATATATTACATGGACGGAAACAAGCAGTACCGTCAGATCGCAGAGCAGATCGCCCGCAACCTCGATCCTCTGGATGTGCCCATCCTGCCGCAACGCCAGAATCTCGACGATAAAATGGCCGTTCCGCAGATCGAAATCAAACCCCTGCAAACGCAGATGTACCCCGATGCTTTCCGCGTATTCAAAGAGTACATCGACAGCTACCGCAGTGAGATCATGCAGTTAGTAACGGGAGGTACCTTGCTGGGCGCTACGGAGAAGAATACCAACTCCGAGCAACTCGCTAATATCCACCTGGCGCTGTATGACGATATTTGCGACGACGATAAGCGCGACGTGCTCTCCTTCTTCAATTATGAAGGGACGATAGAGAAGCTGAGTCGTCTGCTCGGAGATCCATCTATTTCAGAACTCCATTTGGTTGAAATACCAGAGACTTCAATCAGCCTCGACAAATTTGAACGCGTGATGAAAGGACTCGGACAGGTAGGACTCCAACCTTCGGCATCATTGTTCGAGAAGATCGGTTTGGAAGCTGACGATATAAATTGGGCTGTTCGGAACAATAATTGGTCAGAAGTGGAAGTACAGAAGAAAACCGGAATGGCTCGCGTAAAAGAGATTCTCTCTAATATTACAGGAAATGGCAACAGGAAAACAGCTCCAGGCCAATCTGAGGAAACTAAAGAATAGGATTCAGACGCAGGTGCCTCAGCAGGTCGCTCGCTCTATGCTACGGGAGACGCGGGATAACTTCGCCCTCGCGCAGTATGGAAATGATAAAACGCGCCAGAAATGGCCCGACCGCTTCGGATCGATACGCGGCAAAGGATTCGGAAATGTAGAGTCCCTACTGCGTTATCCGAAGCTTAGATATACCGGGAAGCTGTATCAGAGTATTCAACCCCGATACGGACGCGGATATGCCGAACTGACAACTCCCGTTCCGTACGCTAAAGCCCATAATGAAGGTCTCGCATACCTCGGAGGCAACTCATACCGTAAACCACCTGTATCTTCCGTGCCTCTGAAATTAGGACGACGGCCTAAAGAGCGTAAATTCATGGGCGTAGGACGTAGAACGGAGGAAAATGTTGTCAAAATATACCTCTCAGAATTGCGAAGGACTTTATAGAAAAAACTTTCTTTGCAATAGAATAAGTTTTATTATATCTTAGTCACGTAATTATAAGTTTTTCTTATGATAGGAGCAGTAACGAAAGCATTTGTAGAGGCGATCCGCGCGTCAGAACTCGTGGAAGCTGATAATATCAGCGTAGTACTCGCAAATGACGATGGCGAGGGTACCGTAAATACGGCGCTCCCAGCTATCGCTGTTGCTGTGAAAGGGTCGGATAATGAAAAGGGCGAGTTCATCAGCGGCATGCCGGAAAACGAGTATATCGTACAGCTTGCCGTGATAACGAACTTCGACAACCAGGCCGCATCCGAGGACATGGATCATCAGTTCGATCAGATGGATATAGCCTACAATCTGATGCTCTACCTGCATAAAGCTCAGTACATGCCTTTCTTCGATGATCTGCGCAAGAAGTATGATTTCTCGATGAAGTATAACGGCGTGGAGACTCAGCAGACGCGCGGCATGGCTTCGGATTTCGAGATCGATGTTTTCGTGTTCCGCCTCGTTTATACCTGTACCTTCTTAAGCAAGGAGATCATGGATGATAGAGCGAAGGCTCCATTGGAGAAGGTAATCATGGAGTACTGCAATCCGCAGGTGACCACTCTGAATGTTACGATGGCATACTATGATAATTCAGTGGCTATTAAAGACCCATTCCTTATGGAGATCATACCTTTGAACTTCGGTGAGCCATTCATTATCCCCGCGCCTTCGGCGCATGCTATAGAGCTAATCGAGTTAAAAGGTTTCAAGGTGCACGATACCTTTGTTACACTCGATGAAAATAATAATATTGTAGCGACATATAAAGTTGGCGACATCCTGCCATTCGGTACAGTGCAGAAAAACAGCCGATTATGTTATTTAACAGTAGAGCAATAATGGCGGAAAAAGTTAGAAAACAGATTTTATCCAACGAAACTCTCAATGCAAAGGGATTTCATGTGTTGAATGGGACGATAGATTGGAATCGCTATCGTAAAAATCCTATTCTTCTGCGGAATCCAAACACAGGAGAGCACTATGGAGAACCTATTGGAAAGATAAAAAATATCCGGTTGGAAGGCGGTAATTGGATCGGTGAACTTGTGTTTGGTTCGAGTCCGGTAGCACGTCAGGCCCAGAAGGATTACGACGATGGAATCTTAAATGGAGTGTCCATTTTCGGAATAGCTCGGATAGTAGAGCGTAATAATCGCAGAGTAACGACCTTATTTGATGTGTGGGAGATTTCTCTGGTTAATATTCCGGCCAACCCAGACGCAGTAGCTATCAGAGAGGGTAAGGAAGGTCTGTCCGTATCTTTTGATGCCGACACTATCGAGATGGAGGAATTTACAGCACTTTCAGCAAAACAAGTAGATATTATTAACCAATTTGAAACAAACATGACAGAAAACGAAGCCCCAAGCCAGGCTCCCGAAGAAAAAAAGGAGCATATGGTAGCGTTGGATGCCCTCGCCGATTTTTTGAATAAGATCGGGTTGGCGCCGCGTAAACGTAAGGAGCGTGTGGCCGATGATTTGGATAGGGATGCCGATCAGGACGATCGGGATGCTGGCCAGGACACTCGGGATGCACGGGAGGATCAGCGCGTAGAGGCCGAAGATCGTGAAACCGATCCCGCCGAAGCCGAACGCCGCGAGGAAGAAGCTAAGAAAGATGAACGTGATGCCGCCAAAGACGAGAAAATGGCGGATAAAGACCGTGAAGAAGCACGGGAGGAACGAGCATCGGCCCTGAGCGTAAGCCCCGAGGATGTAAAAGAGGAAAAACCTGTACCTACAGCCCTTAGTGTGGGGGATGAAGCCCGGGTTTTTGACACAACAACACAAATCAAAACTAATAAATCAATGGTACAACCTTTCTTTAAGTATATTAAAGATTCGGCGAACGCTTCGAAGATTCAGCGTATCGCCGCGCTGTCGGCATCCGCAGATACGACCGACGGCCTGGTGGGTCTCTCCGCCGAAACAGATTCTGAAACTCTCACCGCTATCCAGGAGCTTGCCGCTTCGATGAAGAACGATTCTTCATTCATGGTAGCAGTGGAGAACATGACCTTCCAGGTTAATGACGGCCGCAAGATTCCGGCAACGGAGACTATCGAGGCCCTGGCATCGGGTCATGGCTCGGCTCAGTTCATCCAGAACGCCGACCTTGCCAAGATCAATTGGCTCTCTCTCTTTGTGCGTCAGTTGTTCCCCGAGAACCGCTGGGCTGACCGCGTACGCCGCATGTCGGTACGGGATCGTGAGGGTATCATCTGGATTGAGAGCGCAATGAATCCGGAAGTTTACTTCGGCGATCGTGCTCCTGTTAATGCCAAGAACTACCTCTATGACGATATGCCGCGTGGTCTGGCACGTAAGGTGCTGTCGCTCCAGCCTATTCTCTGGCAGTCGGCAAATACCGATGTTCTCTCGTACAACGACGTGGCAACGGGAACCTCGGAGGCTACACGCATTATGACCAATGCAATCCACAACTATTGGTTGCAGAAGATCGCCGAGGATGTTCCGGCGGCTAACCAGGTGCCGATGAGCGGTACGGCCTTCGCATCGACGGGACGCTTCCCGATCAACCCCGCCGCCGCAGGTAATCTCGCAGGTCTCACCCTGAATGATCTGCTGGGTGTGCAGGGCCGTTTCCTGGCTCGCAACCTCGAATTTGGACGCGGTAGCGGCGTGACGGTACTCGCAGAGCCGTATTACACCGCGCTCGCTCAGACAGAAGAGGTGAAGTCGATCCTTACTCAGCAACTCTCGAACGCCCGTCCTGACGGTTTCACGTACAGCGGCTTCGAGATCATCGCCCGTTCTATTATCGCTGGTTACAACACGGCAACCAACACCGTAGTAGATGCGGAGAAGTACTTCGACAAATCCGTAGATTGGGCTACCGGAGCGATCGACGATACCCATGTATCTCCGGTACTGGCATCGACGGTATATGACATCGGCCTGTCGTTCATCCCCGAGGAAGTTGTTGTAGGTATCGGTAACACCAACATCCATATGGTTTCCGATCCTAACAGCTACGGATGGAAGATGTCGATGGATATTTCTACTGCCGCAGGTACCCTGCGTTCCTCGGCCGCAGGTATCGCACTGCTCCGCCCGACAACGGCCGCATAAATATCGGCTTTCCCTGCCCCTTCGTGGGGCGGGGAGGCTTTTTAATTATTACTTAATACCCTATTTTTAATATGATTACAATAGCAAGATTCCAGCAGAGATTTTTTATCGACCTCGCAAAAATGGTTAGCGACTACGGCTCCGTTTGGGTTGTAGAGGATGGCAACGTTTACCGCACTGAGAAGCAGGCGCGCGATCGTTGTACCGATAAGACGAAATTGGCGATTATGAACAAGGAGGATGAGACCAACCTCAGATATATCCGAGTCGATCTCAAAGGCTTCCCGTTCAAAAAGTCGGAGTACGCTTATAACCTAAAGAAAATCCAGGAGATGTTCGACGATCAGGAGATGGCGCGCAGAAGGGCTGTACGCAACGATGCAGAGGCTATTTTGAACACTAAGCCTGCTCTGAGCATGTCCGATGACGAGGCTTTCGCCCATGTAGAGTCCGTGAATAATGGAGCGGCTCCCGAGGTAACCGATGCTTCCGAGATGATTAAATTCGGAGATTCCGAATTTTCTCTGGAAGATACACGGGTAGCACTCCGGGAAACTGTCGATCCTAAGTTCAGCCTTCGCACGGGGATGGTGAAAACTCAGGCCGCCGTAGATGCTCTCTCCCAGGAAGATAAGGAGAAGGTGCTGGCTGTATTAACAAAGTAACTGAATAAAACAAAACTATTATGGCAACAAAACCCAAAAGCAGAAAACCTGCAATGGAGGCTCAGGCAAAAGCGGAAGCCGCCACAAATCCGAACGTTAAAATCGACGCTCGATATAATTACGACGTAGTAGGCCCCGGTGGAGATGTTACCGAGGTAGATGTACTCGGCATCTCCAAAGCTGATATGCTGAGCGGCTACTACGAAACGGAAACTATTACCGAGTAATACAACATTTAATATTTAGAAAAAATGGCAAGAACAGGTATTTATACCTCTATTACAGATACTCAACTTGGAAATCAGTCGGTAAGCGACAGCATTTTCATGTTGGTAGCTCCTGCCAAAGCCGCAACCGCAACGGGAGGACTTAAATTCGACCTGGGCGTTGCATATCTTATTACCAGCGTAAAAGATGCTACTAATCTGGGTATTACCTCCGATAACAATTTACTTTTGATGTTCAACATTACCGAGTTCTACGAGAAAGCGGGTAATGGAACTAAATTATGGATTGTAGGTGTAAATGCTACAGAAACAACGTCCGATGCCACGAAATTTGTCTCCTTCATCACGGATTCTCTCCCCGAGGTAATCCAGAGTACGACGGCGACTAATTTCGACAATCGACCCCGGGTAGTAGGATTCTGCGGCTATACGACATGGGCAAAATCGACAGCTTCCGATCCGGTGATCCCGACAGTAACTCAGGATATTGTTAAGGCGGCGCAGACGACGCTCGAAAATCTGTTTACCGACAGCATCCGCATGTGTGGTGTCGTTGATGGTCTTATGCTTAACTGCAAAACGGCGACGGGCATCATGGGCGAGCAACTCGCTACGACTCTTACGAGTTGTGTCTCTCTGAACTGTCCTCGCATCGGTATTCAGATTACTACTTCTACTCCTGGATCACCTGCTTCGGTAGGACAGACCCTCGGATGGCTGGCTGGTATCTCTCTCGCAACATCTATCGGCGCTGTAATGCTCGGCTCCGTATCGCAGATGGGCTATTTTATCGATTACAATGCCGGAACACCTGTGAATACTAACGTTGCGGTAGCTACGCGCGCAATCAACGATGAACTCGGTGATAAGCAGTACATCTTTACCCGCACGCGGCCGCAGTTGCCGGGCGTGTACTTCAATGACGGCGCTACCTGCAATGATCCTACAATGGCGCTGTCATCGTTGGAGTTCTTGCGTGTAGGTAATGCTATCTGCGACAGTGCAGAGGCGTTCTTTGTGCGTCTGCTGGGCTCCAACATCACAACGACGGCGAACGGAGAGATCGATAACGGATATAAAGCCTCCACTCTGGATGATCTTTATTCCCGTTACCTGGCTCCGCGCATCAATCGCGGTGAGGCGCAGGAAATTAACGTGGATTTCTGGGCTAAGGATGGCGACTTCCTCGCTTCCCGAGCTATTGAAGTGCAGATCGAGATTCGCCCGTACGCATCTTTGCGGGAGGTATATATTGAAACGTTGTTTATTGCATCTCAAAATTAAAACATTCAACTATGGCAAATCAATATGTAGTACCGAGTAAAGATGTCGAAATTCGGATTAAACTTCCGGATATTCCCTCGATTCCTATTGAGACGGGTACATCTTTGAACCTTACCTACTCGCAGACCGTGCAGGATATTTTCGCCATCGGCGCAAGCGATCCTATCGATATTCAGGATTTGAACGCTCAGTACACCGCTCAGCTTTCATTCCAATCTGGCGAGTATCAGCTTATCCTGGACGCTATCAACGGTGGTATTCCTGCGGGAACGGCTCCCTATGCTACTTTGAACCAGGTTCCGACCTTCACGCTGTCCAAAGTAACGAAGTTGCGCAACGCCACAATTCCTAAGACCGTAACGGAGTCTTTAATGAATTGCAAGGTGGAGACCAACAGCTCGGACACGAACCGCAACGATGCTGAGACTCTCACGTCGGTATCATTGCGCGGCGTGGGAATCCAGCGTACAGTCGCTCCTATTGCTCTTTAATTAACGGGGCGGGAAACCGCCCCATTTTTTCCTCATTTAATAAATAAAACAATAATGTCGCAAGAAAAGAACAAAATCGATCTCGATAATACATACGAGGTCGTGGTATCGTATCACGTCGTAGATATTGATGACAAAGGCAAACTTAAGGAGGTAAAGAAATCCAACCAGAAGATTCAGTTTTACAAACTGCAACGTCGGAATATGGCTCACTCCCGCTTTGCTACTAAGGTTCTGGAAGGGACAACCGATCCAATGGATATGGCCCTTAATTTCGTTGATATTTGCCTTGTGGATGAAAGCATTAAGACCGATCTTATGGGAGATGCCCTGGCATGTCTCGAAATATATCGGAGCGAAATTGTAGGGGAGGATTTCCGGCGTTTTTTCGAGGGGTGGGAGTACTATCAGAACCTACTCCTAAAACTCTCTCAGAAAAACTAAAACCCTACTTAGAGGCTGATCCTCTATTGATCCGAAAGGCGATAGTTTCCCGGTATTTCAACGAACCTATCTCCACTGTTTCGGAGCGTTTTACCCTGGATGAGTTAGATATGTTATTCAACCTGGCTCTCCATATTATAGATTTAATAGACCTCGCACCCTTTAAGGGCCAAAAATAATATTTATGGCACAATATACCATCCGTCTAAATCTTGGCGGTAATATCATACAGCAACTAACCCGTGCCGAGGGTATTATGGCGCGGTTGAACGCTCAGGCCGATCGTTTCAACGGAGGCAGTATGAGGGGTGGCGGCCCGTCTATGTTGGGAGGTATCGGACGGGGATCGTTCAACGCACCTCCGGGCGGTATTCGGCCTCTCCCAACTAAATCTAACTTCGACTTTCACGGTCTGGGTCGCAACGCCGAGATCATTACCCGCAACATGCTCACCCCCTATGGCTGGGCGCGTAATGCCGGTAAATTAGTGGGCGCAGTATTAGATGGCGCGGCTAAAATCATGGCTTCGAATCCCTATGCGTTAGGTATCGGAGGCATTGCTGGTGTTAGCATAGCTGGGTATTTAGTTCCCAAATTGGTTGGCGGAGCTATTTATGGCTTGCTGTCTAAGGCCCTGAATAGTCAATCTATGACGGAGGCTATATCCAATCGTATGCAGATGGATATGGCCCATCGTGGTTTAGGCCAGTCATATAGCGGAGCTTATAATGACGCTACTCGCATGGCGGCGGAGTATGGTTATTCGCGTGCGGGTATGCTGTCGATGATAAATACTGTCTCGGGACTCGAAGTAGGAGGCCGTCAGATAGGTACGGCTATTGCTACCGATATTGCTCGTATGGCGGGTAAAGTCGCGCAGATCGGAGGCCGTCCCTATGACATTGTAGGTCTCAACTTGCAACAGCTCCTTTCGAGTGATAAGCCTAACATGCGAGATGTCCGGGAGTTGATCCACGCCGCGCCTATCCTCTCGAAATACGCTTTGGAGGATATGAAGCGTCGGGGCGTAACCGGAACCGATCCCCGGGAGTGGCTACAGGATCGCGGTAATATGCTCCGCGCCCTCTATCGCTTGGATGATGAAATACAACCACCTGCTGTAGCCGCCGCACGAGGCCGGGTCGCCCTGGCGAAAGAGAACTTCTGGATGCAGATAGCCGGAATGGATAGCCTCTGGGAGTCTGTGGGAAATGCGGGAGAGAAAATGTTCGAGAGACTCGGAGCGAGGATTGAGGTTTGGTTCTCTACGTTTAGCGATAAAGACCTCAGCGTTTTATTTGACAACTTTATAGATGGTGTCGGCGATGCCGTCAATGCGTTAGGTACATTATCTAATTATTTAATTAATTTCTCCAATTTCCTCAGCAACGTCGATATGTTTAATTCCGGGCCTAATAGCCTGGAACGCCGATTGATGCTCGACGCTTCGGAGCGTAATCAGGAATCCCGAACTAAAGCTGTCGATGTCCTTACCGAGCAGTATGCCAATCCCATAATTGCTGATTTTCTTAAAAGACCTGATGTAATTGCTAAATGGCAGTTAAACAAAGGAACTCCCGAGGAACAAAAGAAAGCCTATGACGAGGCTTATACTCGGCTGTTTAACTCTTTCAAGAACAATTATAAGAACGACATTCGCTCCGGACTTAAATTTTGGAGCAGTGACGGGTCTAATGCTCCGAACGATATAAATACCCCGACGGTACCTGGCGAAGAATGGAAGTTCCAATATACTCCCCGTTCTTATGGGATGCCTACGGCAAATGCGGCGGCGGCACTTAAATCTTTGGGACTCGATGGGCTGGCAAAAAGAACGTTCGACTTAAGCGCTCCGATTCCTGGACTGTCGGGGATGACCGGTAAATTCTGGAGTTCGTTTTCTCCCGACATGAAAGATGTTATAGAGAATCTCTATAATTTAACGAATCTACTCACGGGAAATAATACGGGAGGTTCCGACACTTCCGAAATTGACAAGCTAACAAAAGGGTCTAAATCTTTATTCATAAATTTCAACGCTCCGGTTGTAGAACTTTCCAATACGTTTAATACTTCGGCTTCGGCAGAGGAAATCTCTAAGATATTGGAGCCGCAGATTATAGATAATATTACCCGGGCACTCCATATTACGATCAACAACGCAACACGTACATTGTAGTCATGGCTAAAATAAATGATAATTACACCGCAGATACCGCTCCGGGAGTCGTAGATAATACGCCCGGAGTGGGTGCCCAGGAGCAGAATAACAGTTATTCAGTCCGCACAAATCAAAGCGGATTACTTGGATTCAAACCTTCGAATATCGCATCCTCAATACCTTCTCTAAGCCAGATTCCCGCCTATAAAACAGCTACGGACACGCTCGCACAATTACGCGGAGCTTTCGTTACGACGGTAAAACTCAGCTTGGCGGAGATAGGTTTCTGGCGGCAGGTGGCGGTGTATGGAGCGCGGGCGGTAACGAACGACAGGAAACCCAACCCTGATAAGGTTCGGTTGGGAGAATTGACGGATAAGTCGAATGACTATTTCATCGACACGGACAATCAGCAATACCAGCTTCGACGAGAGGACTTAAAAAGCGAGTTTTCGTTCCAATGCGGTGATTATTTCCTCCCTCTGTCTTTTACTTACGCCATCAATGGAGGCAAGAACCTAGCGTTGTCTCAGTTGGTAGATGGGCCGGAGATTATACAGCAGACGTTTAAGAAGCCCAAAGAGGTGAATCTAAGCATCCGCATAGAGAGGAATGAAGTAAGACTTAAAAAGTCTCCTACAGCCTCTAATATGGCTTTTATCGATGCAAATGACATCGGCACCGATACGGAGGAAGGATGGATTCAGTATAAGATCATGGAACTCGGAGCCGTTTTTACCGATCTGTATGAAACGCAGGATATTTTCCGTATTCAACATAATACCCTCAACAAAGATTTCAAAATGAGTTGGGTGATAATGACGGATTTCAGTTTTAAGCCTAATCCCGGAGCTACAGTGGTGGATATAGAGATGAAATTGCGGGAGGTGAATATGGAAGAAAACGCCATCGATTTTAACGCTAATACGGTGGATTCGACAAGTAGCGCCGGAGGAGGATCACGCAATGAGGGGTAATTTTTTCAAATGCGCGAATTGGGTACTTATTGAAGGTCAGAATGTCGGTTCCTTTGAATCTATTGAGGTCACGGAGGATCGGGATTCGCTGAGCAACACCTGTACTCTGACGCTTCCGCTCTATGCTATTGGCCGCGACAATACACAGCCTGCGAAGGGCGTGCGTGCCTCACTTAAGAACGCACAGATCATGGTCGGCGCTCGCATCGACGTATTTACATGGTATGAAGAAGTAGATGTTTTACAGCAGGAGTTTGAAAAAGTATTGCAATTCTCGGGTTACATCAAAGAGGTAGTAGAAGGTTTCCCTTTGAAGCTGATATGCGAAGATCACTCCTTTGTGTTACGGTTCGGATCTATAGGTAAGGATTGGCCGGGACGTACGAAACTCAAAGATATGATTAACCATATTATCCCGATTGCGAATAAAGCATTTACGGAGTTCAGGCAAAAAAAAGGTTTTAAGCAACCGGATAATTTCGTGAAACTAACCTTCGACTCCACGAATAGCGCGGAAGTAGAGTTTCAATTAAGCGTATATAATAAAATATCGCCTTTTGATGCGCTGATGAAGCTGATGAAGCTATATACTTTGTACGCTAATGCGAGTCCCGAGGGTAAGCTCTACTTCGGGTTGGGTGTGCGGGATAAATTCAAGCGCACGGTGAAACTCGCAACGAACGCGAATGTTATTGATCGGGATTTGATTCCTAAAAATGGGCTTTTCGAGAATTATAAGGTCGTAGTGAGCGCCATGCTTAAGGACGGCACTAAATATACCTATGAGCTGGGAGATTCCGAAGGGGAGGCGAAGCGAGTATTTATGCCTATAAATACGAAGGAGGGTATTAAGAACTTTGCAGAGGCTCTCATGGCCCACCTGAAAGGATCGCGTAATAAAGGGACGATAACGACAATATTGTACCCTGAAATTCATTTATTCGACTACATCAATTATACGGACACTATTTTCCCCTCTTTATCTGGTAATTTCTATTGTATCGGACGTAAATTTAAGGGCGACACCAAAACGGGCTATACCCAAACTATTACTGTCACGGATGAAATCTTCATGTTATGAGAGATTTTAATAAAGAGATCGAGAAAGACCTTTCTAACCTGGGCGAGTCTTTAGGCCGTGCAATTATAGGAAGGCTCCCTAATTTTATCGTCATCGCCACAGTCCAAAGCGTGAATGAGGATGATAAAGTATTAGATGCTGTTGTGGATGACACTCATGTATTTAGCGACATTGCATTGGATGTTTTTCCAAATGGGGGCAACAGCATCTATCTTGTACCCACTGTAGGTTCTTTAATTATCCTGGGATTTATCGAGGGATATGCCGAAGCGCCATTTATCATAAAAACAACCCAGGTAGATAAGATAATCATATCTATCCCCGGGGAGCATCCCGATAGTATTATTTACAGTGACAAGGGTGTCGTGGAAATAATTAGAGGGTCAAGTTCTTGGAAAATCGAAGATAACCTCATAACTTTGAACGGAGGCAAGAATCGAGGGATAATGAATATATCCCAGATCGACAGTTTAGTTGAGGCACTCTCTCAGGATTTAATGGCGTTAGGCGGGGGAGGTCAGATCAGCAAATGGATGGCCTCGGAATGGCCTAAATTGGAGGATAAAAAAGTAATTCACTGATGGCAACGTTAGGTTTATCGGCAGAGGTTATTATTGAGTCTCAGTATAAAGAATATATTGAGACATTGCCCGAGAATGACGGAGGCAACCCGGACGTGAAAACTAAGGATAAATTTATCGAGGGAATGAAAGATGCCGTTGGTAATTTTATCGATCAGAAGATACAGGAGATGAATCAGATGATTACCTCCGTTATTGACGGAGCTAATAATGTCATTCAGTCTGCAACTTCGATGTCTGCGGCGGCGACCGGAATTGCTACGCCTGATCCTATGGCCCCCAATGCGGCAAAGTCGCTGGTGTTGAATATAAAATCGGGAGTAGCGTCGGCACGGGCCTCTTTAGGGACGCTGACCATGACGTTGAATATGTTGTTAGCGGCGCTTACATTGCTTAGAGTTCCTATTCCGGCAATTATTGCAACAGCGAACGCGTTATTGTCCTCGGCAAACTCCGCGTTGAACTTAATACCTATTTAGTGATGACCGATTTACTCTTTGATTTTAACATCAACGATATAGTCCTGGATAACGGGGTATTTGAGGAATCCTATACGGTAAGTAAGCAGAACGCGACGTTGATATTCAACAAGTCGGCCGCGAGCATTACATATCCGCAGTTCGGGGTGGGCTTCGAGGAAATATATCCTTACCTCCCAGCATCTCAATATGGCGTGGTGGAAGCTACCGGAGAGCGTCAAATAATGAATGACGGAGCATTATATGCTACTATTACGATCTCAAAAGTTCCCGTAGATAACGAGACGAGAGTTGAGATAGTCGCGCGTTACAAAGGCGAATAATTATGAGCTATACAGTAAAAAGTGGAGATACGATCATGGATGCGGCTTACAACGTAAGCGGCTCTATGACTGCTATGGATCAACTGTTGGAGATCAACACCAACGATAAGTATCCTCCTATTTTATATGGCAATAATATCGAATCGGTGCATTTCGACGGTACTCCTAATAGCTATTATGTCCAAGAAAATAAATTAACCCAACCTATATACGAAGGAACGATATTAGTTCATTTTATAGCCCCAAGCATTCCATCTGGGCTTCGCGGTGTATTTAATTTAGGAGGACAATACGACCAGTCCTATCAAGGAGTTTTTGTTTTTTGTGGCTCATCTGTGGGAGGTATTTATGGGGGTGTATATGATTATATTGAAGGTAATGCGTGGAATTTTCCCACTACTCCGAATGCTGAATATGTTATCGGCATTGCATATAGGAACCATACTCCTGGAGGCGAAAGACCGATCACTACATTTTTTATTAATGGAGAATTCAGGGCTAAATGGCATGTCGCAAGACTCACATACATTCCTTACTATTATATTGGATGTTTATATCCTGAGTATGGTAGTCCATATATAGGTAATATTTTAAGTGCTCGGCACTTTGATTATGCATTATCCGATGAGGAAATAATTGATTTCAGTAATTTCAAGGATAAAGATCGGCCTAATATTTGGATGGGTTCCAAGGCTCCAGTTGCGGAATTCGTCTATAGCAAAGTTCAAAAGGATAGATGGATAAATACCGGGAAGCTGGGCGGAAGCGCTATTCTACAGGGTGAGGGAATTGAAGTAGTTTATGGAGATGATTTATTTATTCCGGAATCCAATCAAATGGAAACCTACACTCCAAATTTATATCCCGGTCAGATACTCGATACGAAAGGAGTTCCTATTTATAATTTGGAAGCTACGCAAGGACGGGAGTTTAATTCCTCCATTATGGATTCGGACGGTGTAGCTTCTGAGTTGGAGGCATTGGAAAAGACGCTTACTGAGGTGGATAAAACGCCTTACCTTACAACAGAGGGGGGGGGCAACTATATTGAAACAGAAAAACAATTTAAGATTATTGCAGATGGCATCTATTAAAATATCTGAATTACCCATTGCCGAGTCTAAAATTCTGGCTAATGTTGTAGGCATAGATTCCACTCCGGAAACTAAGCGCTTCGAGTTGGAGATACTGTGTAAGCCCTGGAATATATATATTAAAAAACAGGCCGATATAGTAAGTGAACCGAACGCAGAAGGTAAAACATCTTTAGTAACCAACGTAACTACTGTTATTGAGAATTATGAGCCTCTGCTTAGTAATACTAATCTCTATAGATTGTGCCTTATGCGCGCCCGTAAACGCACTAAAGAGGGTATGAAATGGCATGTCCCGATGTTTGGATTTAATAGTGATGGTACACCTAAGAATCCGGACCGAATGCGTTTCCAATATGATGATACCTGGTGGTATGCGGGAGCGAAAGAAACGGCATGGTGGTATGGACGCACTGATAAATATTTCAATGTCATTATCAATACAGAACAACATGCTAAAAAAGTTATGTTTATGAACCGACATAAAACGATGCTCATAGGCGTAGCGCTTTTTAGACGTAGTTTTACAGATAATTTATGGTATCGCGTGAGTAATATCGCTAAGTTAAAGCTGGTGACGCATAAAACACCCGATACTGTCGGCGAAGAAACGCGCTATACTTCGTGGGTAGAATTATAAACTTTTAGAGCCTCCTTGGGATGCCCCGTAGATAACCCTTGATCATCCATGTAGAGTGATTCTGGCGGCTCTTTTTTGAAATTATTTATTATGTCATATATAAACGATATTTGGAATAACCTCACATCCCTAATCCCTGGATTAAATCCGAGTGTTTCGGGGATTATCACCCGTATTACCGACGTATGCGGTACTTTCCTTGACGTGGTGACGTTAGAGATGTTGCGCTCGGAGCAGACTATCAATGCCGCAACACGCAAAGGACGCGTCACGAGTGAGCAGTTTTATGTCGATATGGCGTATAAATATCAGGAAGGCGACAATCTGGTTGTGGTTAATCCTGCGACACAGGAGTTAGGTTATGAAGTAATCGACGAAACGAAACAGATTATTAAGCAGGCTAATATCGGCGTTTCGTCATTGGGTATATTTTTTCTCAACATAGCGACAGCCGATAACAATAATAATATATTGGCCTTGACTCCGGCGCAGGTCGATGCTTTTCGGGAATACTATCAGAACTTCATTGCTATGGGCGCTCAGTGTACTATAACTTCTCAAACTCCTGCGATATTTTCTGCTGAGCATCTATATATCCGCTTTTATAGAACTTATAACCTGGAATCTATCAAGGAGAAATTGACAAAGGCGTTTCATGATTTGCAGATTCAAAAACGATCTAACAATAAATTATACGTCAATGAGGTTGAATCCTACCTGTCGAGTATAGATGGTGTGCGTGACGCGTATTTCTTTGAACCTAGTATTTCATTTAACGATGAAGTGCTTAAACCCGAAGATGGCGTATTCATTTTACAGCCTGGATATTTCAATTTTGATCCTACTTTGTATGACTATGGAGGCAGTTCGCCCATAACAACCTTTGAAAGTGTATGATGCGTTTTCGGTATATCGACATTCCCAAGTTCGTTTTTCAAACGTTACGGAGTAATTATTGCCTGCGCAGTGATTATGAGCCTACTGCTCAGCCTAATCGCACGACGTTTCTGTACAGGGTTTGCTTAGCTATTTGTTTTGCTCTGAATGGGAAACTAAAAGAGTATTATAAAATGCGGTCTAAATGGTACATGCTGGCCGCATGTACTCCTACATATGGACAAATTGAACGCGTACTGAGTTATTTATACGGATATAATATAATTATAGAGCAAAGTAGCGCCAATTTATATGGTACATTGCTCTATAAAGAAGATACTCCAAAAAAATACATGTACGTAGCGGACACGCCAGCGGTATATTGGGGATTTGGCGGTAATTACAGTGAGGCTCCGACGGTTAAAATTCCAACCGAGCTACGTGATGATCCTGTTCTTTATCCTCAATTTATCGCAGACTTAAATATTCTCACTCCTTTTTTTGTCAATTACATCTTAAAAACTTATTGATATGGACGCTTTCAAAACGTTATATACGTTGGCAGGCACAGGTAACCCTGTTAAAATTACCGATCTACAGGATATATGGGAGGCTTTTAATAGCTTGTCTCTGACTCCTTATGGCTTGGACGATAATATTCCTTACATCCTGGCTGGCTGTAAACTCGCCACCCCGGGAAGTTTACCAAGCTATATTACTCCCGGCGTTATTGCTTTCAAGGGTAAGCTATGGTATCTGCCTGCTGATTCCGTAATGACGAATCACTATTTATATGCCGTCGCTACTCCGGTAAATAGAATCGCTGAGAATGGAGTTACTTACAAAGCGTTCGATAACCAAACGATCATGGGTTATACGGATGAGGATTATAAAGGTGGTATTTTGCTTGGACTAGGTTCAGAGGCCAACTTAAAATTATGGTCTGTACGTATCGCAGACAATAGTATTACTCCGAGTATGATTCCTGATAGGTCGCTCCCGGCTACTAAATTAGAAACAGGAACCATCACCAGATTGGAAATAGGGCAGTCGGCAGTTACTACATTCAGTATTGCCTCCGGAGCTGTTACAACCGATAAAATCGCCGCCAATGCTGTTGTTCAAGGTAAGATAGCTTATGGTGCCGTTGGAGAAGATCAGATCGGTGATAACGTCGTACATTCCCATAATATCGCCAATAATACTATCTGGGGTCTGAACTTAGATTCCGGAGTATGTAGCACGCGCCCCAATAATGGGCCTTCGGTAACATTAAGTCCAGGAGCAAATAATAAAAGTATTTCGAATTTAATTCGATGGCATCCCGACCTGGGAATCTGGGACGGTTACACGGTTCAAATGAATACTTCGGGACAAGCTATTTTGAATATCAACTGCTCGGCGATTCCGGCGGCTCCGCCTCAGGATGTATATATTTACGTTGAGTGTAATAACGACTCCGGAAGTATCGATGTTAATTTCACATATACTGAACGTGCTTCGGCTCCTGCGATTCATCTGGCAGGAACGAATACTGATGCTTTGATCCATCTTACATTGGGACGTTCGAGATATATGTATGTGTCTCATAGTATCTGCGCCGACTAATACTCTTTTACATTGGAAATTACTCGTAGATATATTGGAGGTTTAATCGCTTCGGTTATGGCATTTTTTGCCCCTATTGAAAACTTGGTGATGACGGCAATAATATTTGTTGTTATCGACTTTATCGCGGGCGTATGGGCTAGTTACGTACGTGCCAAGCGCGCAGGTAAACGCGAGGAATGGGGATTTGAAAGCGAAAAGGCGTGGCATACAATTACGAAAATGGTATTCATCATTATCGGAATATGTATGTTTTGGATGGTGGAGCAACATGTTTTGGTTGATTTAGGTATCAACCTTCATTTAACCAATATATTTACGGGATTCTGCTGTGGTATTGAGGTGGTCAGCTATTTAGAGAACGCGGCCGACATCTCGGATCACTCTTTTTTCAGGTGGCTTAAAAAATATATTTTAAGGACTGCTAAAGATAAAACGGGAATTGACTTTTCAATGGATGAAGAAAAAAAGGAGGGCGAATAGCTCTCCTTTTTTATTACCACTGACTGATCTCAACGTGTATCGCTGGTTCATTCTTATCCACGCTGATCTTGGGCGAATCGTATTTAGGGCTGTCGTAGGGAGTGATTATCCGCTCTACTTTTTTATATTTGGATAATGCCACAGCTAAATCACGGGGATTAGGCGTAGTTCCTGTGGAAACATCTATGACATTACATTTCGCATACATTTCCTCCGATACGCAGTGCAATGATACTCGATTCCCTTCTTCCGCCAACTCGATTATTTTAGCCGTCATAGCCGAAATAATTTCCTCTCTCGGCTTGCCCTCAGCGGCAAGTTGAGTGTATAAATTACATACGGCCTGCCCCGGAGCTTTGTATCTGATGATGCTTCCGGAGGATAAGTTGTTGTACATAGCCTCCGCTTGTCTATGGGGCGGCCGGAGTGTGCTTGTAATCCGGATCGTGGGATTTTTAGATTCATCTCCTGCCTCCGATAATATGCTCCTACTAAGGTCAGACACTACACAAGTATCTTTGCGGGATAAATTGCCCGAGAAGATTATTTCTGCCATTTCTAATTCCTATAAAAACTTTTACATCCGTAGTAGTTGGGTTTTCGGGAACCGCCGCAGGGAACCCTATTTTCTAACCAGCCAAATGCGCTATTCCAACGCGCTACCTGCCATTGTGTAAACCATTGTTTCATGTTAATCATAGTCGATGTGATTTATGGAAAATTTAATATACTCATCTCCTTTTTTTACGTATTCTTTTTTTATTACAGCCTTCACAATATGCCGGTCGTTGAATCCATATCTCTCCTGCAACGCATCTTGTAATAATTTACATGGGTTGTCCCAATCTGCATTTTTACTCGACACTCCAAACTCATAATACACCTCAAAAGGAGGCTTAGGGAAATCCTCGATGGGAGGCATCAGGAACGTAATATCTTCCCGGTATTTCTTGTATTCTGGAGTCTTAAATCTCCTGCCCTGCCATGCCCTATTTACGGACATGGGTTTTATTTTCAGTAGAATTGGATTCACAATAATATACGCATATTTTCATTTCCTCTATCCGGGTTATCATCCCGGTTTTAGGGCATACATGGTGGCCATTATCGATCTCAGAAAGAAAGCAACACCGAGAACACCGGACTTTCTTCCTATCAGTCACCCGTCCTAAATGCGTTGCTTTCTTCTTTTTACTCATCGTTTGATTATATCAAACCCTACCCGGGCCTCAATTATGGGACATTCCAACGAGGGAGAATATCCCGCCACTCCTTCTACATTCAATCTTCCGTAGTTATAACGCCCTCTAATGCCAATATATTCCGCCGCTGAGCCATAATATCCTATTCCGGATACAGCGCCCACTTGCCATTTCGGGGGTTTTATAACTGTATTCGTCACCCGCTCGGTTATCGTCTGTACTTTCTGCGTGATCTCAATACGTTCTAACTGCGGCTTATACCCCGATATATCCAAAGAGTAATTTTCCGTCTTGTATGTTTTCAACTCGAAAGGAAGCGATACAGGCACTTTGACAGTGTCGCCATGCACTTCTACCAATACAGTGTCGATCCTCGAAATTTGGCGCGTTTCCGTAAGAATTACGGTGTCTCTGACGTGAATATATTTAACTACCGTATCTCGAAGGACAACCGGAGGGTTCCCGGTATCAACTCTGGAACATTTAGCGCCGATTATAAATGCTAAGGCCAATAGTATGACCGTGATAATTACATCACGCCATTTCATTTGCTTTCACTTAATCGGATCGGCCCTACCTTCGTCCATTGGCTCACGGTTTGATCACACCACCACGCATGGGATTCTAATTTATCCGTGAAGTTCGTGAGGGTACTTTCCATAGAAGGATTGAATACTCCGGCCTGGATGCCTCCATAAACTATGGCCACCAATATTTTTAATTCTAAAGATTCATCGGAAACCATCGAACTGATGTCCTTTAGTATTTCTTCTTCTTTGATTTCGGAAAGACGCAGGCACTCCGAGAGAGTGTGTACCGGATAATCTCCGGTGCGACCGATAGCCTCTGCGACCCAATCCATCATTTCGCGCAGGGTATCGATTATCTCGTCAAAATAAGGATGTACGGACATGAAATTATCTCCGCGCATAGTCCAATGTCGGGCCAAAGTGTTAGACTCCAACACCTTTGTAGTGGCTAAAATTCTGTCTAAAAGCATTTTATTCAAAAATATTAAGTTCTTCAATTGTTTCGTATTCCTCGGGTACTTCCTGAATCATATCCGGATATACGATAGTGGCGATGCAGTGAACATTAAGCGAATCCGGATCATCCTTTGCGTATATTTTATAAACGCTGTTTTTCTGATCCACGCATTTCAAATCTTCGCCCGTAACTTCCGTCACCTTTCCGCTTTTCAAAAAAATCTTATATCTCATAATTAGAATGGCGCATTATCATCTTCAACATATGCGGACTTAGGTTTTGTATGGTATGATTGTGTGGTGGGATTATATGCTACCCGTCCATTTCCTACATACACCAAGGGATATTCGTCGGGATTCGCGCGTTGCTCCTTTGTCCGGTATGTGTATATAGTATGTGTATCTCCTGCAATATTCGGAGATTTCATTGAGGATAAACACAACTTTATTGTAGTCCCCTGCGTGCCGTCTTTTTTTTGGTATTTACAAAAATAAATTCGCGGTATTTTGGTTAGCTCTATATCCAATTTGAAGGTGCATCCGAAGTCTCTGTCACCATATGATAATTTACCCGATCCTACGTATATACTTTTGACTCTATCCCTTATTTCATCTTCGTTTTTACATAGGGTTAAATATCTGTTATATCCCCATTTATTAGTTTCGTTGGACATGGATAAAAGTACCGAGATTCTCGCTCCTATTGTCCCGTCTTTTTTGTCAAATTTCTCAATTTTAGTCGCAGGTATTCGGTCTATATTTAGTGAGAAGTAATATGTTTCTTGTAGTGCCATTTTTCTGCGATATTATTTATTTTTTCTTCTATCATAAATATCTTAGGTCGGAGTTTTCGATCTAACTTCAATGCTTCATATTTACTTAAATGATAGTATATATTCCTACTGCAATAGCCTAAATGAGCGGCTAACTTTATGCCGTCCATCAACGGTTTTCGGTTGGAGTCCCTGAGGCTGTAAATAGAGTGAATATATATAGTCCGTGCATCGGATATTTTCTGTTCCCGACTATCGCCGTAAATAGACTCAAAGGAAACACCTAATATCGCCTCTATGACCTTTTGTATTTGGCTTATTATTTCATCCATATGCAAATATAATTAAAAAATTAACTATTCAGTGGACTCCTACTGATTTTATTTATCTGGTCATTCACCCTATGTACAGATATTAACTTCGACTGAAACAGATGTATCATAAAGGCGGCCGCACACTGAGCTTGGGTCGGATATATGTCGGAAAATTTATCCTCATCAGTTACGTAAGTCCATCCTATATAGCTGTAATATATATTGGAACTTAATTCTTCCAATCCCATATATAGTTCCGCGACATCGAAAGCATGATATTCTAAGTATCTGTAAAATTTAGGGTTATAAGGATTTATATGGTGTAAATATATCCCGAATAATTCCCCGGTTTTTTTGTCCCATACCTTAAACCATCGCAAATCGGATCGTTCGGGTTTTATTCCCAATTCATGTAGTTGTACGGATTGTTCAAAAGAACAAACTTTATCTTTGATCTCCATTTACCTCTGAATTTACGTTGCATAGTTCGATGAATGTGTCTTGGAATACCTCCTTAGAATATCCATAAATTTTTACCTGCCCGTTAGGTAGTTCTTCTTTTACGATATAATCGCCGAAACGCACCAGAAAAGAAGAATTTATATTAGAATCCCATATTAAAACACCCTGGTTCGTGCGCGCTATATTTATCTCGCTTCTAATCCAATCCCCCTCGTTACCCCTGGAAAATATCAACGCCTCCCGGATTGATTCTGCGGTCTCATCCAATTTGACAGCCTGGTAAATAATGGGCTTCTTCAAAATAAAATTCGTTGTCATCGTTTTATCTCCTTTGAAATTAAATGTCCGTTTGCGTCATATACTCGCTTTTCTCGGTCATTTTCGACTACTCTATAAACTATTTTTCCGCTTTTGTCCTTCACAATATACCCCGATGCAGTCTCTACGCGAATATAGACTACCTCTCCCTTTCCATTTTTGATCGTTGTTTGTTGCTGGGCCTCTGTAATTAACGGAAGCCACAACAACAAAACCATTAAAATTGTTTTTCTCATTATATTTTGCCTATATCTATATGATGAACAATAGTTAATTCTCCTTCATATCCTCGTCTCCGGAGTTCGATCATAAGCTGTCGAGGGGTAAAATCAGCTAACGGATTATTAGCATCCTCCGCTTTTTTATTCAAATTAAGCCCCCCCCCGTCTTTTATTTTATGTCTCGAATATTTCACCATATTATTGAAACATTCTTTGCAGTACGGATTTAATCCATCCTTCATACTTTTCTGTTTGTAAAAATAAGAAACATCCTTCGTTTCTCCGCATTTTAAGCATTTTTTTTCGGTAATCATAGTTTTAATTATTTTTTTCTGATTGTTGAAAGTGTTCGATAATCTCCTCGGCGGTGGCTTTATGCCAATAGGTTTTAAATTCCCAAATATCAGAATCTAACTCATCCTCTTTGCAGATGTCTATGCCGGTACATAACCGCCAATTGTCCCCATCTGTAAACCACTGCATATAATCGCTATCATCCCTCATCGCCGCAAGAGCCTTGAATAGCTCGATATTCTCGCTCGAAATCCGCACCTGCGATGTAAGCGTCTTCAAGCATGGTATCAATGCCCTCTTTTTTCCCATATCGAGACGTGTTTTTCGCGGCGTACTCACAAGCTCTTTCCTCAATCGTTTTCATTTTAATATGATTTTCCATGTAGCCGGGGCCGTTGTTTGTTGTACGCCATTTTAAGTCTTATATGAGTATCGATGTCGATACGGTGAGCGGCACACGTATCGAGAATCCGAATTAACGCATCAGCAAGTTCATCCTCCACTGTGTCCTTTATGTTATTCCGGAATGCCTCCATGTATTCCTCTGTTGTGCTGTCCATTTTTGCTATAACGCCAACATTGTAAGCATATCTATTTTTTCGATCAGCTTCCAATGCCTCAGAAAGTTCGGAGTGAATCAAAGCTATTCGCTGACTGAATGCCATTTGTTTGAGTGATTGTCTTGGCTCTGTATCTGCATCATCTATACTATCCACAAGGTTAATTTCCGCATCATAAAAACCATGATCTACTGCATTTTGGTAAATTTCTTGGGCTAATTCATTGAGTGTTTTAGGTGTGTTCATTGTCTTATTATTTTGTTGGTAAATTTGAATATCCTTTAAAAAACATCACTAAAGACGTAATGCCCATAATCAAATAGATTGTTCCCCATATCCAATGTCCAGAAGTAAAGGATGCCTTGGAAGAAAATCCAAATAAAATTACTCCGATAAGTCCTAACCATGTATCAACTGATGCTTTTGTCATAATATCCATATTTTAAGTTAGTTATTATTTTCTCATGCTTTTACCGTTAAACGGAACTCGACAGCACAAATATACGATTCGATCAAAAATGCGTTCCCCATATCTCTCCCGAAGTTCCGTAGCGCTTAGATTCGTGGTGGCAATAATCATGGTGTCGGTATTATCCTGCGCTTTAGTAATTGCTTCAATTACGACATTCCTATCCGTCCCATAATCTTTCCGTTGGCTTGGCTCGGCCCCAATATCATCCAATGCGATGATTTTTCGTTGCGTAATTTCGTCGATATTCAACTTTTGGTTAGCACAGTCCACGATCGTTACGATGCGCGTTAATTTGGCCCTAAAAATCATCGGAATGACATATCTTAGCATGATAGATTTGCCCCGCCCTACTACTCCGTACATTAAAATCCCTTTTCCTTTGTTGTCTGTCATCCATTCGGCAATCTTATCGTACTCCGGTAGCCATTTCAGATTCTCGCCCATTGCCTCACCAACTGCTTTGAGTGCATTTTGCAATTCCTCTTTGGCATTGGGGATGGAAAATTTGAATCGCTTGGTTGGGATAGGGCTGTTCTCAATTCTCATCTGGCTAATCACATCTTTGTAATCCATCTCGTTTCAGTTTTAGAATTGTTCGAAGTAAGTATTTTCGTCTTGTCGATATTCGGCCGATGCCATTTTCACTCGTTCGACTGTTTTTTTGCGGTTGTCGTAATTTCCTTCTATGACCTTTACCCAATTGCTTTCGTTTGCAATGATCCAATCTAAATTCGCCTTAAATCTGCTTTCTGTCCTTCCGCATAAAAAATCAGACTCTATCATTTTTGAGAATACATCCTCCCATTTAACTCCCGCTTCTTCCATTTCCAATTGCCGCGCTCTAATTTTGTTTTTTCTCGTCTCCGTAATTTTCACTGCTCTCGGAAGGCATGTCGCAATCTGGTTGTATTTGGCGACTACCTGGGGCCAAACTTCCGGACGGTGAGGGGCCGGGGGAGGGGCTGGGGAGAGGGCGAATAAAGAAGGGATATTTCTTTTTGTTTGTAGAGATTTACTTGTTAAATCTCTATTTTCTTTTTCTTTAGGGTTATTTGGTATATGTTTCTGAGTATAACTAAATCTATAAATATAACTACTATCTATAATACGCGCGCTATTATTAGAAGTATCACAATCAAAATTTTCTTCCGCTTTTGGAGCGTTGGTTAGCAGTTGGTTAGCTGTCTCTTTTTCGTCCTCGCAACACACTGTATCACAATTGATTTCATCTGTTTTCAGTTGGTTAGTTGTTGGTTGGCATTTTTCGTCGTTGGTTGATCGTTGGTTAGTAGGTTGGTTAGTAGCGTTTTTTTCATCTTTGTATCTATCATAATTACAGATAGTTATACTACGTTTGACGTTGGTTGATTGGTTGGTTAGTAGTTGGTTAGCTTCTTCCAGTTTTTTTAGGGCTGATCGAACGTTTTGCCGACTTAAATTCGTGCCATCTGCAATGCTTTTTATTGTGCCTATCCATTCTCCATTTTTAGCCGAATTACCGGCCTTCTCAGTGTCATTATTTGTCGAATTTGCGAGCAAAAAAATGAACACTAAGGCGGCGTTTTTATTCCACGTCAATATATCGCGTGGTATTTTTATGTATTCATTATTCATAGATTTTTTTAGATAGAAAAAAGAACGGGATCAATACCCTCCTATACAGTGACAGATGTATAATCAGGTACCGATCCCGGTATTATTTCGGCTGTCACCCCGTTTGGTTTGTTGCAAAACTAAATAAATATTTCCTTTCTGCAAAATATTTCAACTCTTTTTTAACGCCAATTTTACAACTTCTTCCACTTCCAACCCCGGGTTATCGTTTAATATTTGGGTAACCTTTTCTTTGGCTGTTTTCGCGGTAAAACCCAATGATTTAAGCGCGGAAACAGAGTCGTTAAATAATTCGCTGTCAATTGGTTCTGTTCGGTTATATGAATCATTGCTTTTAGTTCGCATGCAACTCAAATATTCCTCATATCGTTCCACTTTGCGATGTTCGTACCACACGGCTAGGCAAAGCAGAACAATTATTGTCGCTGTCCCTAAGCTCATACCTATGTCCTCCTTCCTTTTCTCGGCGGATAAACTGCAATATCAATGAACTGAACGCCGTCGATTTTAACTGGTATAATCGCCTGCGATCGGATTCTTTTTACGATAGCCGCATAGGTGACTCCGCAATCTTTCGCATAATTATTTATCGTTCGCAGGTTTTCGTAATATTCGGTGTTATTCATGTCTTTTATATATTCCTTTATTTATTTTATTCGTTTGCAGTTACATCCTCCGCATCAATATCTTCGACATAATCGGCATCTTTTCCGTCCGGATATTGCGGCGTTGCGGCGTTTATGTCCATATCGGTAGGCGTCGCCTGATCGAATTTTAGCGCCATCCATAGTTTTGAATTAGCCATAGTATCCATACTACCCCACTTGTTTAACAGTTGTTTTATCACCGTCTTTTCGGCCATTACGGGGAAATTAGTCTGCCAAAGTCCATCCGACCGGTTGTAGGATTTAGAATAACGCTTACCGTGCGCCTTGATTTGCTCGGTAGTCATATACAAATAGTGATCTGCGCCGTTCAGAAAACGGATATACGCCACGTATCCGATCAATATTTCCCGATCATGGGGTTCAGAATTATACTCCAAATCCCCCGTAAAAGGATTATGGCTCTTTATATCTCCTTCATACACCGGTGCCGCGTTCAAACGCTGGATAATTCCGGTATTGTTGGCCAGATGCACCAATCCGTTTTTCATCGGCATGAATGTAGCTTGATTCCCATAGGGCACTATAGCCGCTTGGCCAAATGCCGGATCGATCGTTAAACCGGTTACTGCGCATGCCATACAAGAACGCAGGATCGAATTTTTGTCGCACTCCATCAATCGTTTGTTTTGGGGTGCCAACAGTACATTACGCACCGTCTGCAAAAATATGGGGGTTTTATCACCCATTATTTTCTGGAACGCCGCTACATTTTTATCTTGGCTTAAAGCTGTCAAAATAGTATCGCCTTTAGGCGTCATCGCCTTACTCGGTTGAATTGCACTACCGATAATCTCGGCATTTTTTTCTGATTGTGTCATAATTTATATTAAATATAGTTTGAACTCTGCAAAAGAAAAATCATTGATAACCTCGTCGCCCTCGTCGTCATAGGTGTGGAACTCCCACCAGATGGGCACCACGTCCTTGATAATGACCGTGCGATCGTTAAAACGGTCATGGGATAAGTAAAAAAACAGCGTGGCAGTAAATACCCCTTCGTCGGTGTCTATTTTGCCTTCCCAACGCAAGTTGCCTTTATTGTCGTCCAACAAAAGCTGGGCGATACGTTTGTAAGTGTTCGGCGTTATCTGTTTCATTTTAGTAATAATTTTCGTGGTTTATCTTCGGCACCTCGGTAGGTTGCCACAATGTTTCCTTCATACTCCAGCGCGGTATAATCCTCAAAGAATATACGTAGATCATCCTCTGTTTTTTTGATCTTCTCATCTAACTCTTTGCGTTGGCGCTTCTGTTCTTTCAAGGTGCGAATCTGCTGCATCGTCTCGGCACCTATCAACCGTATTTTATCCTCTGCGACCGGCCATGCCAGCCGCGCATCCTCTCCGGTTTCCACCGGTGGAATATCGGTGCCAAGAATGTACCTTTCGAACCATTCGCAACAGTAGGCCATGATATATCCCTGGGTTTCGGCGTCGAAATCGAACAGGCCGTACACCAATTCCTTGATCCCATTCTCGATCCCCAGATACCCCCAATCCAATTCCATTACGCCCATTTGGTACATAAGCTGGCAATACCACATTTTCGGCGTATTCTCCTTGTCCACCGCAACAATCGGCATCCGGGTATCTTTGATCTCCACAATGCCCCGTGTGCGGCGCCCTCGGGCAAATAGCATCCGGTCGGGCGCCACCTGCACGTAATCCGGATACTTGTCATTATGATATACTTCTATTTCGGCCGATCGCTTGATGATCCGCTCCCCGGTTTTGGCCGCGAATAGCCGCGCGATAGCATCCTCCTTGTACTGTCCGCGCAGTACCGAGTCGTTGCTCTGTTCTTGTGCGGCTTGGGTGTGGTAGTTAACCCAGAATTGGTAAGGCGTGCAATAGGGGTTCAGCCCCAGAATCGTACCTATATCCGACGAACCCATCATAGGGCTTCCCTTGCGATACTCCAGCCATTCCTCCCGGTTTTTATAGACTGTTTTTGTTATCATTTGTTGTCGTTGTTAAAATATTAAATACTTGTTTCTTATTAAGTTCGACCACTCCCCGTATATTTCCCGTTAAATCGTGGTATTTCATCGTCTTCGGGTAGAAGTCCACGATACCTAATCTGGCACCGGTATAGTACCATTTGTTTGGCGTATCTTTTCTCTGCGATGCTTTTTCATAACACTTGCCATACGCTTTAATCTTGCGGAAAACCCGCAGGCATCCCGGTTTTATCTCCTCTATTTCCAACTCCCGGCCATGCGCGGCGGAATACTCCATAACAAGGCGTATAGTCTCCTCGGTGCGGTGTTTAGGGGTTCTTTTCCTCGTACAATCCATAACGTTTTATCATATCGTCCAGACGTTTATTGATCTGTATTTCCTCCTGCCGACGTAGGAAACTTACTACTGATGGCCAACGTTGCCGCAGAAAATTCGTTACATCCTGCGCATGTCCCCGGCCTTTGAGTAACTTGGTGAGTTGATAGGGAGAAGCCAAACCGGGGTAAAAATCTGGAAGGACATTAGCGAAGGTATTCACCGAAGTGAAAGGACGCCCCGTATAAGGGTTTAACGCCCAATATTGCGCATCTTCTACCTCGATTAAGATATAGCCGATCCGTCCTAAACTTTCAAATACATGTTTTTGGAATATTATTTTATGGAAAATAAACTGACATGGAAATACTTCGTAAATACTACTCCCATTATCGTCTCCTAAATATCTGACATGTAGGTTTTCAGTCCCTTTAACGATTATATTGCGGTTGCAATCCATAGCTATAAAATTAGAGTGTTATCTATTTCCAACAGAGCATTCCCGTTTTCCATACCTTCGGTAATCATGTCGCATACACGACGCAAGTATTTGCGATTTTTGCGCAGATCACGCCCGTTGCACCAAGTAGAAAATACAAGGTAATCTGCGCCCTGCATTCCATTGCTGGGGTGGCTTACCACCGGCGTATTGGGGAATAATGTTTCGAATCGATGGATTAGCAAAACACTCCAATATTGGGTGCTTCGGCGTACATTATATCCACTATCAATTTCATCTACATAGGGTATATATACCGATATTTTGTGTTTAATTTTCATGGCTAATTTTCCTCGGTTTCGTTATCATCTTCTTCCTCTTTTTCATCGTCGATCGGATTCCCGTTCTCATCCAAATTGAATTGTGCGTATAATTCTTCTCGCTGGAACCAAAGTATATCATTGAGAGCAGTACAATCAATTCCGTCCGGATATATCTCTTCGATATAGGCTTCAAATTCTTCTTCTTTGCCTGCGTTGATAATGGCGTTCTTGGTGTCCAAGCCACCCGACCAGGCGTCGAAATTGTCTAAATTAGTTTCTGCGTAAATTTTCATAGCTGTAAAGTTTTAATAATTCAATAATAAATAAACTCGTTCCCGAGGATTTGAAGGCTGTAGCCGCCATCGTGGATGCCGACTATTTCCGAGCCATAAATAACCGTCAGAGCGCCCAAAACAAAGCACAGACAGCAAAGGATCAACAGTGCCAGAAAGATCAATACACGGCGTTTCATAATTTTGCTGTTTTAGGTTTAACGTAGTTATTTGGAAAAGAAATCGCGGAAAGTCTGGTTTCCATACTCTCCATTTGTGAGTTTGATTATTTCGGCAATCGTATATTCTTCCTTACGATTGCCATTTAGCTTATTTTCGATAAAATACCGGGTTCCGGCACTGCAGGCTCCGGTAATTACTCGGTAACATTTAATTGCGTCGCCGTGTGAAAGAGTGTCCGATAACTGCATATCCTTGTAATCGCTCTTTTTTCGGTCTGTGACCTTATAAATCAAATCTTCTTTAGCTTCGTTGAGCGTATTGCCATGCGCCCAATTTCCATTGCCATCGGTTATCAGGTATTCAACCTCTTTGCGAGCAATTTTGCGTACGCGATAGACATGGGATTTATGGCTAACTATTTCTGTCAAGATGCCATCAGCGATGATACACTTACCGTCCGGCGTTATGAAACCATTTCGAATTAGTTTCGAGCATATCACATCCGCCGCATTTTTATCCTGCACGGCATTTTTAGGCGAATATGTCGCACCCTCCCGGACATAGACATAGCCGCCGATCGTGGTGAGCTGGTCGGCCTGGAACGTGGCACCCGCCTGGACATAGACACTGCCACCAATAGTCGTGAGCTGGTCGGCCTGGAGTGTCGCACCCTCCCGGACATCGACATCGCCGCCGATCGTGGTGAGCTGGTCGGCCTGGAGTGTCGCACCCTCCCGGACATCGACATAGCCTGTAATCTCGGTATAATCAACCGATAATGATTCGTTTTCTTTGACAATCAAGTTTCCTTTGTAGATATTCGTTTTCATAATATTGTTGAATTTTATTGTTTATCAGCATTTGAATAGTTTTTTTCTTATCGCACTCACAAAAACGGCATATTTGCATTCATACCCCGATCTTTTTTAAGTACAATTTACGCTCGATCCTTGATCGAAACCGGTGCGAAGGTCGCACAAAGCGCATTGATCCCCTTCGGCTGGTGCTTTCATCCAGATATACAGACTCCCAGCCCATGAAAAACAACTATTGCCGTTTCTCCATGCGTTATTTGCCGCGCTCACGAAACTACTTGCCATTATTTACAAATTTTTTAGGGTAATAGCCTTTAAGAAGATAACAGCAAAAATATTCATTGAAACTCTTGCAATCTCTACCAAAAAATGAACATTTATCACATGGGCTATCATCTTGTTGCCGTTCGCCGCAATATAACGGCGGGAGGAACCCCACTTCTCGATTCTTTTTAGTTGCATAATATTTCCTTTTTTATTGTCTCTTAAATGTGTTCTTTACTAAATCGCATATATCAAAGGATATAGGCTTTGCGTTCCGGGACTTTAATGTCAATATAAATTCATCTATGGTAGCTAAATAATGACTACACCGGACATATATCCCGTCCTCAAGGTTGAAAAAGTAAATATCTCGATCATCTTTGAAGGTAAATCCCATGAAAATAAGATAGGGGTAATTTCCGACATATGCGCCTTTATTCTCGAAGGAACACCCCCTTCCAAAATCACAATCTCCGCCGAATGTGCATCGCGCTCCAAACTCGCATTCCTCGTTAAAATTACAATCCCGGGAAAAGGTGCACGCATCTCCAAATTCACACCATTTAGAGAATGTGCAGTTCTTCCCGAAGGTGCAAGACTTATCAAAAGAACACGACTCTCCGAAATTACACCATACATCGAAATTACAACTTACCGCAAAAGTGCAATCATTCCCAAAGTCGCAATTGCGCCCAAAATCACACCACCTGCCAAAGGTGCAACAACTCCCGAACTCGCAATCTTTTCCGAACTCACACTCTTCATTGAACACGCAATTATCGCTAAATATACTCCTACTGCGAAATGAGTATATTTTATCGAATACATGTATCTGGCTGTAATCTCCCGTAGGACACTGTATAACTCCGCCGATCTTATCGAAAGAAGCTAAATCTAAGTCAGTATATTTTTTCATCGCTCCCCGTTATTTGGTTAATAATAGTCTTTACCTCTGTATCACTCGGAGCCTCAATGCCCCGCAATGCCTCTCCGACCGCTAAAATTTGGCCGATCGTCATGTTTCTGGAATATACCCCCGCGCGATCAATCAAACGCGCTAATTCCGCAAATTCCGTGCTTTTCATACTTTTATTTTTGGTTAAAAAGTTCTGTTACTGCCATGTTTACATCTTCAAACGTATGTTTGGTAATTTGTGCAAAATACGATATACCTTTAATTGGATAAATGCAATTTGTGACTAACCTTTTCGGTTTGCCGAACAAAGCGACCTCCTTAAAAACATCATCAGATGGTGTCATATATGCCGATAGTAATAGTTTTAGAACGATAATTATCGCCTGAATGACATCTAAATTCTACTGTTAAAATCTCTTTTGTCATCATATTATTCATCCTCCCAATTTAATTGGTCTAACTCCTCCAAAAATTCTTTCCAATCGCTTTCTATGTCGTTCCACTCCTCCCGCGCTCTTTCCGAAGCCAAAAGGGACGCAAGGATTTCACTACTCAAATTATCCGGCTTATAGCCCATATCAGAGGCCAATTTCAAACTTTCCGTCAGGGGACAATCGTTTTCTATCAAATACTCCATTGCTCGCGCATAGGAGATTATTTCAACGTCAAACGCCCCGTTTGCATCCAGAATGTCAGTCAGATCATCAAAGGTAATGCCCTCGTAAAAGTCATCTGCTGATAAATTTTCCGACAATTCAAAGTTCTCAAATTCAAATTTGGAAATAAAATCGTTAATCTTCTGATTAATCTCTGCTCTTTTCATGGCTGTAAAGTGTTTAGTGTTTTTAATGTTTTTTTGTTATTTATCTACCTCAATATCTACCGAGCGCAGTACCTCTCGTATCTCATTCTTTGCGAAAATAATACTACTCTGAGTATATGTGTCGTACTCCGGGTGGTGCTCTCGGATCGACTGTATCCACCAATAAGCAGTCGATAAACGTACAACTAATTGCTTCAAATCCTTACCTTTGTAAGTCGCTGGCTCATACGATGAAGGACTTATATTGTAATTTGTAAGTGTCATAATTTAAGAGAGTTTTTAATCAGTACCTCTATTCATCTATACAAATATACCAATTATTCAATTAGGTACAAAATATTATACCCAAAATCTATATTGTTTTTATCTATACTTAATAACAAGGTTATAAGATTTATACCAAAACCCAGAATACATTACAGTATGTAATATTAACCTTACAGGTAGTGGAGCTTATTTAACCTTAGTAACTCTGTGGTAGATAGGGTAAATATATACTTGTATTCTTTGTGTAGAGATCATATACAACCTTAGTAAACTTAAAATAAAATATTACTTAATTGCTAAGAGTATAGATTATCTATAACCCCAGAATAAAAGTATATATATATACGCAAATATAAATAGAGTGTTTGGGGGGATTGTTGGTGTGGTGCTGATTGTGTTGGTTGGATGTTGTTGCTTCGGGTGTTGGTTGTGGGGTTTTGGGTTTGGGTTGCTGGGGGAGTTGAGTGCTGAGAGTTTGCGGGGATGTTGGGCGGTGGGGATTGAGATATTGAATGGGACAGGAGTGGGAAGCGAGAGCAGGGAGAAAGGAGAGAGGAGGGACAGAGGGACAGAGGGAGGGTGCTGGTGGCCGAGGTGGGGTGTGAGCGCGCCGATATGTTGTACACTGAATGCCAATATCCAAGCGACAATCAAAACCGGCAACGCAGTAGCTATGGCAAAAGGACGGGCAGCAGATAGCCTGCAACAGTCGTTGCCGACATCGGAATCAATATGCCGAAATAGAAAACTCCGCTGGTGGGACAAAATGCCATAGCGAACAACACGCCGAGCAAAAACGCTCCCCATCCTCCTTTACGGGCTAAGCCCTCGCCATTTCCCTTAAAACCGAAAGAGGGTAATTTCAGTTTGCCTCCGAACAGTATGAATAAAACCTATCAATAACAAGGCAGGGCCGAGTACGAGTTCTCCGTATTTGCCGATAAACTTCTGAATACCGAAAAGACTTGAACCCTCTTTGAGTATTAGTATCAATACGATACCCAGCAATGTATAGATAATTACACGACCGAGCGTTATAGTAAGCCATTGAGGAATATCCGACGGCGGGTTTCAATGTCCTTACCTATAAATCCGATAGCAGCGATACTCGTAGCCAATGGGCAGGGCGAAATCGCCGTAAGCAATCCCAAAAGAAAAGCCGTAAGTGCAGGAGCCGTGCTGCTGTCCAATAATGTCTGTAACCACTCCATAGAACTTTATTTCAATAAGGTACGGACTTTTTCAGCTACTCCGTTCTTGAAAGTGGCGGGAGCAGTTCTGGCGTTGGCAAAAGCATATTCGGTCAGATTTTCATACGTTTCTTTGCCGGCTTTCCATTTGCTGATGAAAAGCGAAGACCATGTAACCTCATATTTCTCGGCGATAGCTTCGTTCTTCGGTTCGGAAATGTCGATAGTTCTGAAAACGAGTGTTCCGTTTTTCAGTTCGTCAGCAAATTCTGCCTCTACCGCTTCTTTGGCGTTCTTTTCTATTGCCATGCAGGTAGCGCATCGCTGTTTGCTATGAAAATACAACACCTCCACACGGTCTTTCTGTTCTTGTGGCTGGGTTTGCTCCACATCAATAGAAGCACTCTTCTTTGTCCCATTGTTACTGCAAGCAGTCAATCCGCAGCTGATAATCAAGGCTAAAATCAATCTGTTCATACGCTTTTGTTTTTATTGGTTGTTATTTGTGTTTGTTATTCGCAAAACAACGAACAATAATCCTAAAAAAATTGTCCCTATTCGCAACAACTCTCCTTTTTGCATACACATTGTCCGAAGAATTTAGAAAAAAGCATCGAAGCTATTTTCCAATTCTCTCGATTGATACAATATTTCACTTTCGGCGTTTCTATCTCTCCTTGTATCAAACCTGCTTCTTTCAACTCTTTCAGATGTTGTGAAACCGTCGCTTTCGCGATGGGGAGTTCTTCGTGAATATCTCCGAAAAAACAGCAATCCTGCTTGGCTAAGAATTCAAGAATAGCCATTCTTGCCGGATGCCCCATCGCTTTGGCAAAGCGGGCTATCTGCTCTTGTTCCAATGTATATTTCTTGGATTCCATAGTCTTCTTATTTTTATGTTCGCAAATATACGAACAACTTTATTCTTTCTAAATAAAACCGATGAAAAATATTATTCTTTCTTTCAGTGGTTTTATGAAAAAAGTTCCCAATACGATTGAGAACACTGGATTGAGGACTAAGAATAATATCATACAATGTCATACCGTTATATTCTAATGCGAGGAGAGTGCCGCAAAAGGTAAAACTAACATTCCTATCACGATAACACATAAACAAATAAACGTATTCCTTATCATGATGTCCCATACAGATATGGTTTACGTCCTCACATTGGCTTTATTGCTTTGAATTGTACATGAGGTACACCGTCAATCGTCATAGGCTTATCTTCGTGGAATCCTACTTTCTCTAAAACACGCCTTGATTTCAAATTGTCGGCTTCAATGAGGGCATAGACACACGGAATCTTCAGTTTATTGAAAGCATAATCCATCAAAGCGGCAGAAGCTTCTGTGGCATATCCTTTGCCCCAATATTTCTGTGTAAACCTATAGCCCAAATCATAATAGTAAGGAAGAGCCTCCATCGGAAGAATCATAGTTATCCATCGTGTAGAGGTACTTGAACCCATAGGGCGGATTGACTTTTTGGGCTTCTCCGTTGCGCACGATGTCGAAACTCATTGGTATAAGGCCACAAAGTGGTCTTTCGGCGGCTGGGCACGCTGTGGTTGGAGGTTATCTTCACCTTCACCGGAAGGAGTTTTTCGGGATAGCCTTCCGGGATGCTGTACTGCACCTCGTATATTTTTCCTTTCTGTATGTAATTTATAACTTTATCAGCAGGAAAATGGAAAATGCGAATACCGCACTTTTCCGGGGATGTCTATCTTTGCCGGCTCAAAAAGACAGACATCATTATGATAACAACGAGCCGATTTTTTAAAGAGAAACAGTATATGTGGTACAAGGTTAGAGAGCTTCAGTCGAAAGGATTAAACAAGACACAGATCGGGAAGCACCTGGGAGTGGACAGAAGCACCGTGCGGAAATATCTGCAGATGTCCCGGGAAGATTTTGTAAGGAGGCGGAATTCGCATCGCAAATACACGCTGAAACTGGCAGGATACGAGGAGTATGTGCGGGGGACTCTGGAGGAATATCCGTACATATCGGCCGCACGGATGCATGACTGGCTTAGAGAATGCTATCCGGATTTCCCGAAAGTGTGCGACAAGACCGTATTCAATTTTGTAGAAAAGGTGCGCTGCAAATATGGCATCGGAAAGAAGTCGGAGGCCAGGATACGCAGGGACTATGAGAAACTGCCGGATACCCCCTATGGGAAGTATGCGCAGGCAGATCTCGGGGAGAAATGGATGTCCGCGGAAAACGGCAGAAGCACGAAAGTCTATTTTTTTGCGATCGTCCTGGCACGTTCACGCTACAAGTTCACCTGTTTCAGCCGTCGCCCTTTCGACACGGAGCTCGCCATCTATGCACACGAGCGCGCCTTTGAGTATTTCGGAGGGAAACCGGAAAAGATCCTTTATGACCAGGACAGGGTGCTGATTTCCCGGGAGAACCTGGGAGACCTGGTGCTGACAAGGAAGTTCCAGACGTTTGTCAGGGAGCAGCATTTCCAGCCGGTGTTCTGCCATAAGGCCGACCCCGAGTCAAAAGGCAAGGTCGAGAACGTAGTGAAATATGTGAAGGAGAACTTTCTGGTGGCACGTGTGTTCCGTGATATCGACAGTCTGAACAGGGAGGCCCTCGAATGGCTCGAAAGGACGGGGAACGGGAAGGTGCACGGGACCGCCCGTCTTGTCCCACGGGAAGAGTTTGCCGTGGAGAAAAGTTTTCTCATACCCTATCATGGGACGCCACAGCCACCGCAGGAGGAGATGAGGGAATACCATGTCCGCAAGGACAATACAGTGCAGTACAGGGGGAATTATTACAGCCTGCCATGCGGAACTTACCGGAGCGAGCAGACAACTGTCTGGCTGCAGGAGACGGAAGGGAATGTGGAGCTGTACAACAAGGATACGGGGAAGCTCATCTGCCGGCATGTGCTCTGTACCCGGAAGGGAAGGACCGTTTATGACGACTCCCACAGGAAACCGAGAAACGCCGGAGTGAAAATAGCCGAACGCATCCTTTTTCATGTGTCCGACAACAGGGAGGTAGCCATGTGGATGGATAATCTGAAAAGGAGGAAAAAACGTTACTACAGGGATAATCCGGAGGTGATCCTGCGCATAATTCCCGGATATGACAAGAACACGCTGATAGAGGCCATACGCATATGCCTTGACAAAGGCATCTATAACGGGGACTCGGTTAAAAGCCTGTGTGAATATGTGTGCAGGGGGAAGGACAATGGAACGGAAACATACGGACTGGAGGATTGCCTGCCCCGACAAGGCAGCTTGATACAGTCTTATAACGAAATACTTAGGGAATATGACAAGACATAAGAAGGAACTCATGGAATGTGCACGTATGCTCAAGCTGGGCAATCTGGCCGAACATCTGGAGGAACTGCTGCATCAGGCCCAGGAAAAGCAGCTGACCTATCCGGAGTTTCTGCTCGCCTGTCTCAGGGAGGAGGTCCGGAACAGGAAAGACCTATATCGCCGCCAGGCTTGTCCATGAGGCGGTGAAAAACGGATACAGGGCGTATATGGTTACGCTGGAAGATCTTCTGACCTGCCTGAAGACAAGGGATGTTTCCCGGCATGCGATGAAAACTTACAAACGGATCACGAAGGCACAGCTGCTGGCCATTGACAATGCCACACTCTTTCCCTTGAAAAGAGAAGATGTCATGTTGCTGTTCAAACTGGTGAATGAGTTTCAGGAAAAGACATCGCTTATCGTTACAGCCAACTACTCCCTTACAGAATGACTGGTAACACCGGGAGAGGAAGCTGTCGCAGCGGCATTGCTTGACAGACTGCTCTACTGTTGTGAGATTATACAGCTGTCGGGAAACAGTTATCGGATGGAAAATAGGAAAACAATTTTTAGCAATCGGAATGAAGATACGGACACATTAAAAGAGTTAACAACTGTAAAGTAATATCTTGCTAAAAGTGGAATATATTAAATTACATAAAAATGAGGTATGTAAATCTGCAAGGTACAATTAGCAAAATTGCAGATAGAGAATGAAAAAATAGCATTAACTAAAAAACAAGAATTATGAATGCAAATGTAATAATATATTATAGAGTAAGTTCAAATGAACAAACATTAGGAGCCAGCTTAGACGTACAAGAAGAACGTCTACGGAAGTATTGTAACCAAATGGGATATAATATCATTGACAATATCCCATACAGAGAGGATGAGAGTGCTAAAACATTTGAAAAGCGTCCTGTCATACAAGGAATAATGAATTATATACGTAAAAACAAAGGTAGAGTAAACAAATTACTATTCTTGCAGTGGGATAGATATTCACGAGACATTATCAGTGCCAGTGAGAACCTAAAAGAATTACTTAAATCGGGAGTTGAACCAAATGCAATTGAAGCACCTTTAGACTTCAATTCAGACACCTGGCCCCTATTATTGGAGTACAGGCACAATGCGACAACATCAAAAGGTCAAAAGATACAATGGACGGTATTCATGGAACATTGGCAAAAGGAAAATGTGCTAATAAAGCACCAAGAAGGATATAAGAATGTACGTATTAGCAAACATGAAACCCATGTAGAAATAGATACCAATACAGCACCATTTATACAAGCCATGTTTAAAGAAGTGGCTAAAGATATTGAAACACCTTGCTATATCCGTAGAAAATTTGCAAGAAAAGGATATAATATACCTGAAAGTTCATTTCTTGAAATGTTGCGTAATAAATTCTACATTGGCAAAATACGTGTGCCAGCATACAAAGGAGAACCCGAATATTATGTAAACGGTGAACATGAAGCAATTATAGACGAAGAAACATTCTATAAAGTTCAAGAGATTTTGGACGGTAAAAGAAAGAAAACACCCAAACTATCCAAAGCCATAAATCCCGATTTGTATTTGCGGAAGTTTTTAATCTGCCCCGTATGTGGTTGTGCCTTAACTGGTGCGACAAGTTCGGGCAATGGCGGCAAATACACCTACTACTTTTGTTGTAACAATCAAAAACATATAAGAGTGAGATCAGAAAACGTAAATGAAGAGTTCGCTCGATACACAGCCCAATTAAAGCCCAATAAAACGGTATTGGACTTGTATAACGAAATTCTAAAGGATTTGCAAAGTGAACGCAAAGGAGAAAGTAAAAAAGAAGTAGCAGCACTGCAAAATGAACTTTCTACCGTCCAAAAACGCATCAACAGCATTGAGGATAAATACCTGGACGGAGATTTAACCAAAGAAGAATATAACAGAATGTTGGAGAGATACACCAAAGAAGCCTCAACCATACAACAACAAGTTGAAATGCGTGAGAACCCTAACCGCAGTAATATCGAACCAAAACTAAACTACTCTATCAATCTGATAAACAATATAGATAGCTATATAAGAAATGCGTCTGTAGGGGTGAAGATTAAGCTAATAAGTTCGATGTTTCCCGAAAAAATCGAATTTGACGGAAAAACATATCGAACCAATTCTTACAATAAAGTTCTTGATTTAATCTATCAGCAAACCAACGAGTTACGGGGAGTAGAAAAGAAAAGCGGAGAGAGTTTTTCAACTTTCTCCGCTTCAGTACCCAGACCCGCATTTGAAATATTAAAATTGGAGCAATCAGTTTAAATAGTAAAAAGACGTAGTTTAAACTAAACTAAACTGATTATTAAATACTTATATAGCTATATAAAAATGATTCAAATTAATTGTATTGAAATAAATTTAGGATGATTGGGAACAAATTGGGAACAATTCGCTATATTTGCAGTGTTCAACCCAGAAATACATCTGAAGCTTATGAAAGTGACAGCATTCATCCGAAAAACGGCAAAGAAGAACGATTTGGATTCCAAAGCCACCATCTATTTCCGCCTGCGTGACGGGAAGAAAGACATCAAGGCTGCAAGTGAACTTTCCATCAGTCCTAATCATTGGAGCCCGGAAAAGCAGGGCTATAAAGACCGTGTGGCTTTGGTGCCGGAAGACGAGAAGATGGACTTGAATCATAAAGTGCAGGCGTTGACCCGAATGATTGAAAAGGAATATCGGGATGATGCCGACAGCGAATGGCTGGGAGAGGTGATAGATAGATTCCATCACCCGGACAAATACAAGACGGAGGAAGAACTGGCCGCTGAAAATCCGCCCTCCTTTGCCGAACTGTTTGACGAGTTTCTGGAAAAGCATAGCTTATCGGAGGTGAGGAAAAAGAATTTCCGTGTGGTGAAAAGGGCACTTATGCGCTATGAGCTGTTTGTAAGAGAAACGAGACGGGGTATGAAAAACTTTGCGTTGGATGTCAACACGGTAACAAAGGACACGCTGGCCGACATTTGGGACTTCATGGAAAACGAACATGCATACGCCGAGGAATATCCTGAAATATATGCCACCATACCGGAAAAGCGTACTCCGCAGCCCAGAGGAAAGAACACGCTTATAGACTGTTTTTCTCGCATACGTACCTTTTTTATATGGTGTTATAACCAAGGCAAGACCATCAATCGCCCGTTTGACAAGTTCCCGATAGAAGAATGTCTGTATGGAACACCAGTCTATATGACCTTGCAGGAGCGCAACCAGCTTTTTGAAGCAGACTTATCCATGCGTCCGCAACTGGCTGTGCAACGGGACATTTTTGTGTTCCAAACTGTGGTGGGCTGCCGCGTAGGTGACTTTTACAAACTTACGAAGAAAAACCTCGTGAACGGTGCATTAGAGTACATTCAGGAAAAGACACGCAACCACAATCCGAGAACAATAAGAGTACCATTGAACGACATCGCCAAAACCATACTTGAACGCTACAAGGACTACAACGGAGAAACCTTGCTCCCTTTCATATCGGAGCAGAAATACAATCAGGCCATCAAGGAGGCTTTTAGGCTTGCCGGACTGAACAGAATTGTCACGGTGCTTAATCCGTTAACTCGTGAGCCTGAACAAAAGTATTTGTATGAGGTTGCCACCACGCATACGGCTCGAAAAACTTTTATCGGGAATATGTATAAAAAGGTGAAAGACCCGGATTTGGTTTCATCGGTATCTGGGCATAAGGAAGGCAGTAAGGCTTTCCGCCGTTATAGGGAGATAGACGATGAAATGAAGCAGGAACTCGTAAATTTATTGGACTAAACGACAGCGAACTATGGCTCAACAGGACTTTGAACGCTTCAAGCAGGAAATCAAAGAATGGCTTGACAGTCACCCGGAAGAATACGACCGTTTTGTTGCAGAAGTAAATGACAAATCGGCTATCGGACTATACAAGGTTTTCAACGTGGGAATGAAACTTGCACCCAAGTTGATGCGCAGGTATCGGGCAGAATGTCACGGCGACCTTGCCGATGAACGGAAGATTCAAGATTATGCGGCAGATACCGATACAGCAAAATTGCTGATAGATGATTTTCACGGCATAGACAAAGATTCGATAGTTCCGGCTATGTTGGCGTGGCTGTATTACGGTAAGTGCTATGAAACGATGGTCAACCAACTTGAAGCAGAAGTGAACAATCCGAGAAACAATTTTATAGAGCAGAAGATAGCCGCAATCATGATGCGTGTTGTCATCAAGAGCAGCATCCGCAACAAGATGCGCACAAAAGAGGATTGGGAGAACTTCAAACGCGAGAAGAAAGCCATTAAGGAAGAGAATGTAATGGAATCGTGCATTGAGGAATTGGAAACCGTAAATGAACCGATAACGGAAACTCCGATAAATGCAGAACAGTCACTTCATTTGCGGGATTATCTGCTTGGCGACAAAGAAACACTTTTGGAGAGAATCAAGCTAAGAGTTTCCACACAGCACACTGGCACCGATTTGGCAAGATTGTATTTTGCATTGCAGGAAGAACAGCTTTTAAGCCATTGCGATGTGACCACATTCCATCGGTTGCTTGCCAATGAAATGCCGAACTGTGACCTGAAAAGCGTACGCAACTTGCAGATAGCCATTAAGAAGTTGAACGACAGCACAAACAAAGGGAAAATAAAAGACTGCGGTATAGAACGGACGTACATCAATGAATGGCGTAGTTATCTTACCAAAGCAGATTAAAGGAAGACGAATATAATAGTTTACGAATATGAATAAAGACATTATCGCAGAGGAAGTTGTCAATGCCGAATATCTGAAAGGATTTATATACTATGTCCGGGGAGTTCGTGTAATGCTTGATATGGATTTGGCCAAAATCTACGGATATAGCACCAAAGACTTTAACCGTCAGGTCAAGAACAACATTGAGAAGTTTGAGCAAGACTTTATGTTTCAGTTGACCGATGAGGAGTGCGAAATCTTGAGGTGCAAAAATTCCACCTCAAGTTGGGGTGGTCGCAGATACAACCCTTACGCCTTTACGGAGCAAGGGATATATATGCTCATGACAGTTTTGAAAGGCGAGTTGGCGACCAAGCAGAGCAAAGCCTTGATTCGCATCTTCAAGCAAATGAAGGACTACATCGTTGACAACCAGCCGTTGCTGGGGCAGAGAGAATATCTCCAACTGTCTTTGCAGACCACCCAGAACACACAAGACTTGCTCGATTTGCGCAAATCCTTATCGGCCGTCGATGACAAGGTTGCCAGCATAATAGATACATTGGGCAATGTAGTAACTAAGTCAGAACTGGCAAACGTCATGCTGGACTTTAGCAATCCTACTGTCCGGAGAGGATGGCTTATACTCAACGGCCAGCCAGTAGAATCAGATTTGGCTTACCAACAGATTTATGCCACAGCCAAGAAAACCATATTCGTGGTGGACAACTATATCGGATTAAAGACATTGGTGCTCTTGAAAAATGTTCCTGCTGATGTGAAGATTACTGTATTCTCAGACAATATTGGCAACCGATTGCATCAAGCAGAGTTCAATGACTTCTGCCGGGAATATCCCAATGTTTCTGTTTCACTGCAAACATCCGGCGGTATATTCCATGACCGATATATTGTCATTGACTACCAAACGGCAGACGAGCAGATATTCCATTGCGGTGCTTCATCCAAAGATGGAGGGAATAAAGTTACAACCATTACAGCCGTAACAGATGGAGCCATCTATCATCCGGTGATAGACCAGCTTCTGAATAACCCTGCATTGATACTGCGGTAAAGTCTTAAACTTGATAATAAACGAGATTAATTCGGTATTTATTTCGTTTCTTTCGCTTACGGTTTCGCAGAAATAAGCGAAACTCAAATCATTGAATTTTAGCGAAATCCTATTATACTTTTGCACCATCGTTCCGACACGGGAGCGGTGGTGCAATCGTTTATGATGCTGCCGAAACGGTTGCGCCGGACAATCCGGCGGCATTGATTTTGACTATGACTGACTTAATGCAGATTATCTCCAACGGCGCAGCCAATATCAAGCTGGAGATTACAGGCGAGGACTTGCGCGTATTCTCGGACGAGCTTATCAATCGCGCGATAAACGAAGTGGCACTGGCTTTCCGTGCTGCCGATGAAGAGCGGTTGCTTAGCCGGGAAGAAGTAAAGGACATGTGCGGAGTGTGCGATGCGACCTTATGGCATTGGAACAAACGGAACTACCTGAAAGCCGTCAAGGTAGGCAGTAAGGTAAGATACCGACTGTCAGATGTGAAGCGTATATTGGGTGGAACAAACAAGAATGGCGGCAATGGAAGCAAATGAGAATATGATTCCACAAAACGGGAGAGTGGAGGATGAATATGTGCGCATCGGTACCACACTGTTCCGAATATTGAACCAACCGATGATGAACGGTTCGTTTCGCAAAATACGTGTGGAATGGAAGATGAGTACCTTCCGGCAAGACCATAGCAAGGACGAGGTAGCGCAGATACCCAAATATGACGGTTTCTGCACCATGCCCAGCCATACGGACTATCGTCATAACGTGAACAACTTTTATAACCTCTACGAACCGATAACCCATATTCCGGCAGAAGGTGGCTTTCAGCATATCTGTTCTTTAGTGGAACATATCTTCGGTGAACAATATGAGTTGGGAATGGATTACCTCCAACTATTATACCTGAAACCTACACAGAAGTTGCCGATACTCCTGTTGGTGTCGGAAGAACGGAATACGGGTAAGAGTACATTCTTGAACTTTCTCAAAGCATTGTTTCAGGAGAATGTCACGTTCAATACCAATGAGGATTTCCGCAGCCAGTTCAATGCGGATTGGGCTGGCAAACTAATGATTGTGGTAGACGAAGTTTTGCTCAACCGCCGTGAGGACAGCGAGCGGTTGAAGAACCTAAGTACGGCACAGTCCTACAAAATGGAGGCCAAGGGTAAAGACCGTTATGAAGTACAGTTCTTCGCCAAGTTCGTGCTGTGTTCTAACAACGAGAACTTTCCTGTTTACATTGAGCCGGAGGAAACACGCTATTGGGTGAGAAAGGTCAACAGATTAGAGAAAGATGACACATCATTCTTGCAGAAATTGAAAGACGAGATTCCGGCTTTCCTATACCACCTGCAACATCGGAATTTGACCACCCAAGAAGAAAGCCGCATGTGGTTTGCCCCGTCACTCATCCGTACAGAAGCACTGGAGAAAATCATCCGCTGCAACCGTAGTCGCATTGAGCTTGATATGGCAGAACTGTTGTTTGACATCATGGACACAATGCAGGTGGATGTGGTGGATTTCTGCATCAACGACCTGCTTGCGTTGTTCAACTATTCAATGGTGAGAGTGGAACGCCATCAGGTGAGGAATGTCCTGCAACAATGCTGGAAGCTGGAGCCTGCTCCCAATGCGCTGTCTTATTCCACTTACCAAATATCCGTGTTGCCGGGGCAGAAGTATTCCGTATCATCCAAGAAATGCTTTTTTACCAGGTGCCATTGAAGGATATAAATACTTATTTGTACCTGATTGGAGTTATTTATCTAATGTGGAAACTTGGATTAATGCAATGGGACAAGCATTTTTTTCACTTTCAATAACTGGTAGTGGAATGATAGTCTGTGGTGCATACTTAGATAAAAAAGAAGATATAATCAATGGTGCATTGCAAACAGGAGTATTTGATACAATCGCTGCAATGATAGCTGCTTTTGTTGTAATTCCTGCATCTTTTGCATTTGGATATCCTGCAAGTGCTGGACCATCTTTAATGTTTATGACTATACCAGAAGTCTTTAAGCAAATGCCATTTGGGCAACTATTAGCAATATTATTCTTTGTATCAGTTGTATTTGCTGCTATTAGTTCATTACAAAATATGTTTGAAGTTGTTGGCGAATCTATACAAACAAGATTTAAGATGACAAGAAAATCAGTTATTGTATTGCTTGGAATAATTGCTCTTGTTATTGGTATATTTATTGAACCTGAAAATAAAGTTGGACCTTGGATGGATGTTGTTACTATATATATAATTCCATTTGGAGCAGTACTTGGAGCAATTTCTTGGTATTGGATATTAAAAAAAGAATCTTATATGGAAGAACTTAATCAAGGAAGTAAAGTTACTCGTTCAGAAATATATCATAATGTTGGAAAATATGTATATGTACCGTTAGTTTTAGTAGTATTTGTACTTGGTGTTATCTATCATGGTATTGGATAATATTAAATAAAAAATTTTATTAAAGACTATTGCAAAGTAATAAATTATTTTTTATACATTTTTATTTGTGATAGTCTTTTTTTATTTGTAAAAAAAACTTTGTATATGGTATAATTAGTAGTAGATTTTATAAAAATTAAAATAAGATTTAAAACTTATAATGTGAGAATTTACTTAATATATAAAGTAAAGAGGTGATTTAGTGGAAGTTATGTTAGTACCTTTACTAATATTATTTTTTATATTAGTAGCAGGTTTTGGAATTGAAAATACTTTTAAGATACTTCCTCCATTGATTATTTTAGGACTTTTAATTTATTTTTTAGGGTGGATAGCAGTGAAATATTTTTGGATAATTTTACCTATATGGTTTGTTAGCAAATTACTTTCAAATAAAAACAGAGGAAATGGTTCCACATATTCAAGAACATATAGAAGAACTGATGATGACTTCTTTAATTCATACAGAAGCAATGGAAGCTCTGGTTCAACAAATAGAACTTATGGTGGAACATTCAATAGTAGAGAAGAAGCAGAAGAGTTTTTTAGAACTTTCTTTGGTGGAGGTTTTGGTCAAGGTACAACAGGTACTAGTGGAAGCACTTATGGTGGATATAGCAGCCAAAATAGTGGTAGTAGTTATCAAAGAAATACTTCTAGCACATACACAACTGATAAAAGCAAATACTATTCTATTTTAGGTGTAAGTAGAGGTGCAAGCCAAGATGAGATAAAAAAAGCATATCGTAAACTTGCAAAAGAACACCACCCAGATAGATTTGTTAATTCATCTGATAGTGAGAAAAAATATCATGAAAATAAAATGAAAGAAATAAATGATGCATATGAAAATTTAACAAAATAATGGAGGAAAAATGAAATCAATTATTATGGCTGCTGGAAAAGGAACAAGAATGAAATCTGATTTACCAAAAGTTGTTCATCTAGCACATGGAAAACCTATGATTATTAGAATCATAGATGCTTTAAATGCTCTTGATGTTGAAGAAAATATTTTAATACTTGGACATAAAAGAGAAAAGGTTTTAGAAGTTTTAGGAAATGATGTAAGTTATGTTGTTCAAGAAGAACAATTAGGAACAGGACATGCAGTAAAACAAGCTGTTCCAAAAATAAAAGATTATGATGGAGATGTTTTAATAATCAATGGGGATATTCCTTTAATTAGAAAACAAACTTTAATAGATTTCTATAATCTTTATAAAAATGAAAATGCTGATGGCATTATCTTATCTGCTATCTTTGAAAACCCATTTAGCTATGGTAGAGTAATAAAAGATGGTAATAAAGTTTTAAGAATCGTTGAAGAAAAAGAAGCAAATGAAGAACAAAAAAAAGTCAAAGAAATAAATGCAGGAGTATACATTTTTAAAGCTCAAGCCTTGGTTAAAGCCCTAGAAAAAATAAATAATAACAACGAAAAAGGAGAATACTATATAACTGATGTTATAGAAATATTATCTAATGATAAAAAAGTTATTTCATATTCTCTTGAAGATAGTATGGAAATTCAAGGTGTAAATTCAAAAGTTGAATTAGCTCTTGTTTCAAAGGTTTTGAGAGAAAGAAAAAATACTGCTCTTATGGAAGATGGAGTTATCTTAATAGACCCTGCCACTACATATATTGATGATGAAGTGAAAATTGGTAGAGATACAACTATCTATCCTAATGTAACTTTACAAGGAAATACAGAAATTGGAGAAAATTCTGAAATCTTATCAGGAACTAGAATTATTGATAGTAAAATATATGATAATGTTAGAATTGAAAGCTCTGTCATTGAAGAAAGTATAGTTGAAAATGGAGTAACTATTGGACCTTATGCTCATTTAAGACCAAAATCTCATTTGAAAGAAAATGTACATATTGGTAATTTTGTTGAAACTAAGAAATCTACCCTTGAAAAAGGAGTTAAAGCTGGACATCTAACTTATTTAGGTGATGCTCATATTGGTGAAAAAACTAACATAGGTGCAGGTACTATAACATGTAACTATGATGGTAAAAATAAATTTAAAACAGAAATTGGTAAGGATGTTTTTATAGGAAGTGACACTATGCTTGTTGCCCCTGTAAATATTGGGGATAATTCCCTTATTGGTGCTGGTTCGGTTATAACTAAAGATGTCCCTAGTGACTCTCTTAGTGTTGAAAGAAGTAAACAAATAATAAAGGAAGGGTGGAAAAAGTAAGATGATAAATTTTAATAATGTTAAAATTTTCTCTGGAAATTCAAATTTAGAATTAGCTAAAAAAATAGCTGAAAAAGCTGGTTTACAACTTGGAAAAGCAGAAATTCAAAGATTCAAAGATGGAGAAGTCTATATTGAAATTGAAGAAACTGTTAGAGGAAGAGATGTCTTTGTTGTTCAATCTACTTCTGAGCCAGTAAATGAAAATCTTATGGAACTTCTAATATTTGTTGATGCTTTAAAAAGAGCCTCAGCTAAAACAATAAATGTTATTATTCCATATTATGGCTATGCTAGACAAGATAGAAAATCTAAGCCAAGAGAACCAATTACTTCTAAACTTGTTGCAAATTTACTTACAACAGCTGGTGTAAATAGGGTTGTTGCTATGGATTTACATGCTGACCAAATTCAAGGTTTCTTTGATATTCCTCTTGACCATATGCAAGCATTACCTTTAATGGCAAGATATTTTAAAGAAAAAGGATTTAAAGGAGATGAAGTTGTTGTTGTTTCTCCTGATGTTGGTGGAGTGAAAAGAGCTAGAAAATTAGCTGAAAAACTGGATTGTAAAATAGCAATTATTGATAAAAGAAGACCTAAACCAAATATGTCAGAAGTTATGAATTTAATTGGGGAAGTTGAAGGAAAAATTGCTGTATTTATAGATGATATGATAGATACAGCTGGAACAATAACAAATGGTGCAGATGCAATAGCTCAAAGAGGTGCAAAAGAAGTTTATGCTTGTTGCACTCATGCAGTATTTTCTGACCCTGCAATAGAAAGATTAGAAAAAAGTGTTTTAAAAGAAATAGTGATTACAGATTCAATAGCCTTACCTGAAAGAAAAAAAATAGACAAAATTAAAATATTATCAGTAGATTCTGTTTTTGCAAATGCAATAGATAGAATAACTAACAATCAATCTGTTTCAGAGCTATTTAATTAATATGGAAAAATATTTAAAGATTGATAAAATCTCTGATATTAATGATGATAAGTGGACTTTATTATCTGAAGAAATAAAAAAAGGTTCACTTATTATCTATCCAACTGACACTGTCTATGGTTTAGGTGCTATTGTTACTAATGAACAAAGTATTAATAATATCTATCTTGCAAAGAGTAGAAGTTTTTCTTCTCCTCTTATTGCACTTTTAAGTTCTGTTGATAAGGTTGAAGAAGTTGCCTATGTTTCTGATAAAAATAGAGAACTATTAAAAAAATTATCCAAGGTTTTCTGGCCAGGTGCATTAACTGTAATACTAAAAAGTAAAGAACATATACCTAGTATTATGGTTTCTGGCGGAGATACTATTGGTGTAAGAATACCTAATTTAGATTTAGCTATAAAAATTATAGATTTAGCAGGAGGAATTTTAGCCACAACAAGTGCTAATATTTCAGGGGAAGCTACTCCAAAATCTTATGATGAATTATCTGAGGCTATAAAGTCAAAAGTTGATATTTTAATAGATTCTGGAAAATGTAAATTAGGTGAGGCTTCAACTATAATTGATTTAACTTCTGATGTTCCCAAAATACTTAGAAAAGGTGCAATATCAATAGAAGAAATTGAAAAAATAATTGGAAGAGTGGGGTGATAAAATATGAAAGCTACAAGGGTTAATCCTGGAACATTAAGTCCTATGGAAATGAATAATATGTCATCTATGATGGGGATGATGAATAGTATTCAAAAAATAGGAAAAGGGAAAAGAAAATATACTGTAAAGCTTGATAAAACTGATAAAAAACTTCTTGTTAGATTTATAAATGAAGCTAAAAAGCAATTTTCTGATACAGCTTCTAATAGCCAATATGCAGGTGTATACAACTTTCTAACTTATATTACAGATATAGCTTCTAAAAAAGAAAGCACTGAAATAAAAATGAGTTATGAAGAACAAGATTTTATTAAAAGAATGTTACAAGATTCAGTTAGAGGAATGGAAAAAATGCAATTCTTCTGGTATCAATTTATTAGAAAATTTACTGTAAGAATGCTAACAAAACAATACAGAGAATTGTTAAAGAAATTTTAATAAGTAGATGTGCTAGCAAAACCATCTTTAAAAAACTAGACTTGGGGTGCAAGTCCCCTTTTTTATTGCTTAAATTTTTTATAATCCAATACTATGCTTTGATTACTTGACAGTCATTAGTGTTTCGAGAGCTCCAAAATGCTCTCTCAACAATAATGGAGGTTGCAGTAATCTTATTAAAGCTAGTTTTACAAGGAAAAAATTTTAGTAATAAAAAATATTATATAGGAGGAAAATGGGAATTAGGTATAGTAAGGTAGAAGGAAAATTTCAAAGGGAAATAGTTCTCTTAAAGTCTTTTCCTTGTGCTTATGGGAAATGTAGTTTTTGTAATTACATAGAGGATAACTCAAATAATGAGGAAGAAATCAATAGAGTTAATTTAGAAGTTTTAAATGAAATAACAGGAGAATTTGGAATTTTAGAAGTTATAAATTCTGGTTCTGTCTTTGAAATTCCTAAAAAAACTTTAGAAAAAATTAGGGAAGTAGTTTATGAAAAGGATATAAAAGTCTTGTATTTTGAGATTTTTTATTCATATCTTTCTCGTTTAAATGAACTTATTGACTATTTCAATGAAAAGAAAAAAGTTGAAATTAGGTTTAGAACAGGGATAGAAAGTTTTGATAATGACTTTAGAAGAAAAGTTTACAATAAAAATATTTTCTTAGATGAGAAAAAAATAAAAGAACTATCAGAAAAAATATATTCAGTTTGTTTACTAATTGCAACTCAGGGACAAACAAAAGAAATGATAAAAAAGGATATTGAGCTTGGCTTAAAATATTTTAAAGCTGTAACAATAAATATTTTTGTAGATAATGGAACAGCTGTAAAAAGAGATGTTGAGCTTGTGAAATGGTTTGTACAAGATATGAAACATCTTTTTAATGATGATAGAATTGAAATTTTAATAGATAATAAAGATTTGGGGGTTTTTGAACAATGATGCACAATATATTTCTTTGGTTTTTAATGTTGGTAATTAATTTTTCTTGTATACTTTTTGCTTATAGAAAATTTGGAAAGATAGGACTATACATTTGGGTTCCAATTTCTACAATTTTGGCAAATGTACAAGTTGTTATACTTGTAAATCTTTTTGGTTTAGAAGCAACTCTTGGAAATATACTATATGCAGGAGGATTTTTAATAACTGATATTTTAAGTGAAAACTATGGTAAAAAAGCTGCTAACACAGCAGTAAAAATTGGTTTTTTCTCTTTGATAGCAACAACTTTAATAATGCAATGTGCTATACACTTTAAACCTCTTGATATCCCAGAAGGCTTAGCTATATTTGAAAGTGTAAAAGGTATATTTTCATTGTTACCAAGATTAGCTATTGCCTCACTTATTGCATATTTAATATCTCAATTTCATGATGTTTGGTTATATCACAAAATTAGAGAATTCTTTCCTGAAAAAAAGTTTATCTGGCTTAGAAATAATGGAAGTACAATGTTAAGTCAACTTATAGACAATGTAGTATTCACAACTATTGCTTTCTATGGAGTGTACCCAATAGATGTAATGTTTAATATATTTTTATCAACATATATAATTAAATTTATTGTTGCTATCTGTGATACACCTTTTGTATATATTGCTGATAAGATGTTTAGAGATAAGAAGATACCAGAGGATATCTAATTAAACAAATTTTATTTGATATAACGAAAAGAAATAATTCATAAATAAATAATACTTTTCTTTTCTTTTTCGCTTCTTATAATTCATTTCACTTTCGTTATTTATCTAAAAAAGGAAT
>OGXD01000164.1_pt1 | contig 55304 bp, 68 predicted proteins | sample 1576211 | NCBI WGS metagenome assembly OGXD01 (sample SAMEA3541470, study PRJEB24748) | human gut metagenome | biome: human gut; feature: human-associated habitat; material: faeces | place: China | collected 2012
AAAAGGAAATCAAGAAAACGGAAGAATTTATCCGTAAAAATATAGCAGGAAGAAAATCAAAAATGGCAAGGGGCAGACAAAAGCAACTAGACAGAATGGATAAGATGGAGGCTATTGAACAAAAAGAAGTTGTGCCATTTTTTCATTTTCGTGAAATGCCTTTGACAAATACAGAACATTTAAGCGTTAAGCATTTATCTGTTGGTTATCATTATCCTGTTTATCTGACATTGATTTTGCTATTAATGGTGGACAGAAAGTTGTAATAACTGGTTTTAACGGTATTGGAAAATCGACATTATTAAAGACATTGGTCGGAAAATTAGATGTTCTAAATGGTTCATTTTCTTTTTCCGAGCAAGTGAAGTTACGATATTTTGAACAGGATTTATATTGGGAAAATGAAAAGGAAACTCCAATACAGATAGTGTCTGATTGTTATCCGTCCCTTACGATAAAGGAAGTAAGAAAAAACCTGGCATGTTGCGGAATCATAGGAGAACACGCAATGCAGAGTATTGGCACATTAAGCGGTGGAGAACAAGCAAAAGTAAAAATATGCCTATTAACTCTTACTCCTTGTAATTTTATTATCATGGACGAGCCGACAAGTGGGCTTGATCCGCTTGTGAGAAGTCAGTTTTTGGAGATTGTCATGGATTACATGAAAAACGGCGGCAAGGGGGTTTTCTTCTCGACACATATTACTTCCGATCTGGATAAAATCGCGGACATGCTCATTCTCATAGATGGAGGGAAAATAATCTTGCAGCAAAGCAAGGATGATCTCCTTGACACTTTCCGCATTGTAAAAGGAAATGTCGCCCTGCTCAACGACCAAAACAGGCAACTCATAAGAGGTCTTAAAGTTTCATCCTTTGGCTTCACCGGAATTACAGATCACGTGGCGAAAATGAAGAAAGAATTGCCGGATGTGCTGCTTGAAAAGGCAACCATTGAGGATATTATGCTGGCATATATTGGAGGTGGCAACGATGATCGCTAATCTTGTAAAAAAGGACTTTCTGCTGGTAAAGAAGTCTATTACGGCTTTTTTAGGAATCAGTATTCTTGTACCGTTGCTTGTGATAATTCTGTTGAGAAACACAACGCAAATACAAGGGATAGGGATGTTCGTTTTTCTTTACATGGTAATTTTGATGGAGCTATCATTCATGCAGGCAGTTGCGACGGAAGAAGAAAAGAGCCCGAAAGCAATAGCTCTGCTTTGCGCAGCGCCATGTCCCCGAAAAAGCTATGTTATTGCCAAATACATCTGTTACCTAATTTTCTACGGAGCATGCGTCGCTATTTATTCGATTATAGCCGCTATTTATCCGAGACTTGGTTTTCTGAACATCTTGGAAGCATTGACGGTCTTTTTGGTTGGAGCAATCCTCTATGGGATATATACTCCTGTTGCGATAAAATACGGAATAACAAAGGCTCGACTTGTATTTACCGTCGCTATATTGCTTATATCGCTTGGGCCGACCCTCGTTGTTCAAGTATTTCATCCCGATATGAAGCTGATTCTGTCATTTATGCAAAATACATCAAATATGACGGCACCCATCATTCTTGGCATTGCTGGCATAGGAGTTTTCCTTTTGTCCATGATAATATCCGTTCGCATATTTGTAAAAAAGGAGCTTTAAGTTCCACGTCGATACCATAAACAGGGGGTGAAAAAATGGGAAGTGTCGTTTTACTGTTTCTGTTTGCAGCATTTGCGCTTTTCCTGTTGGGCTGTAAAGAAGGCATTATACTTTTGAAAAAACGGGATCGGGTATGTAAAACCACGGGGAACATTGTTTATAATAAGGGAAGAACGCCCGGATAGGGAAAGAGTGAAATAGGGAGACTGGGAATATGGATAGAGACAGCAGAAACACAGACGAGGGTCTGCAGGGAAACGAAAAGATTGAGCAGGCAGTCCATGCGCTCCAGCAGGAACCGTCCGAGGAGGGGCTGGCACATGCGCTTACGGTCGTGCGCAGACGCATGAGAGAGGGTGGACAGTTCATTCTGGCAGTGGAACCACCAAAGGGAGACGGTAAGATCGAGATTCAGGCGGTACAGACGGCAGACGGTCAGCAGTGGTGGTCAGCATTTACGAGTTTCGAGGAAGAATTGAAGGGCAGCGGGAACGTGATGTCCACATTTCTTTCGGATATGGAAAAGTTATTCACAACCGCGCTCCGTACAGAAGGGATAAGCGGTGTGATTATCAATCCCTGGAACCGCACATTGATGCTGGACAAGAATTTGATACAGATCGTGTTGGGAAATCAGACTTCCTGACTGTATTTTACATTGGACAACGGCGGTAGAAGGAACTTCTATCTGCGTAGACATAAAAGGAGAGACAGACGATGGATAAAGCAGCATACGGGGCAGAAAAGAAGTCGGAGACCAACGTGCCAGAGCTTCATACGGTGGAAGACGTCTATGAATGGATAGATAAAAATATTGAATACGGATGGCTGGGTCAGGACGGAAAGGCGCATATCTGTGAAATGAAAGATTTCAGAAGACAGTACCGGACGATGTCTGTGTCCCAGACGATACAGCAGAAGATCGGAACCTGCATTGAACAGGTGGCGCTCATGCATGAATTGCTGGACACCATTGAAGTGTCGAATCAGATGTATTGCTGTCGGATTTACGAACCGGATGACTATGGGAATCTGGAGGAGGATGAGCATATGCACTGCTTCCTGCTGTATTTCCAGAACGGCAAAACATATCACATGGAGCATCCGAATGTAAGGCAGAAGGGAATCTATGAATACCCGACGAAAGAAGAAGCCATGCGTACCATTGTAGATTATTATGTAAATATGCGCGGCGGAAAAGAAAGCCCCACAACCGCTTTTGACCGGGTGCCGGTGGGGATGACATTTCAGGAATTTAATACATATATCAATCATCAGGTATAAGAATATAGCTTAAAAAGGGTGTGCAGAATTTTCTGCACACCCTTTTTGGCAGGAAAAGATTAAGCTTGGAATTAGCCGAAGTATCTCTTTAAGAGTCCCTCGAAAGCCTTGCCGTGTCTGGCCTCATCTCTGGCCATCTCATGAACGGTATCGTGGATTGCATCGAGGTTGGCAGCCTTAGCTCTCTTTGCAAGATCAGTCTTGCCAGCAGTCGCGCCGTTCTCTGCATCAACTCTCATCTGCAGGTTCTTCTTCGTGCTGTCCGTTACCACCTCGCCGAGAAGTTCTGCAAACTTTGCAGCGTGCTCAGCCTCTTCGTAAGCGGCCTTCTCATAGTACATTCCGATCTCCGGGTATCCCTCGCGGTGTGCAACCCGTGCCATTGCAAGATACATACCAACCTCAGAGCACTCGCCCTCGAAGTTTGCTCTCAGATCAGAAAGGATATCTTCGCTGACACCCTGTGCAACGCCGACTACATGCTCGGCAGCCCATACCTTCTCGCCTTCCTGAAGCTTGAACTTCTCGGCCGGTGCCTTACAGACCGGGCAGAACTCCGGAGCTGCATCTCCCTCATAAACATAACCGCATACTGTGCATACATACTTTGCCATAATTCATTCTCCTTTTCTTATAAAAATTTTAATTGGAATCAATAATAGTAACTTTTACTGATTTTAAACTGCAAAAAAGCTTTTGTCAATATCTTTTTTGTAATTTTCTGATCAGGATGAGCATTTTTCAGATGCCTTGCAGGAAGGGCAGGCGCCGTAAAAATAGGTAATATGCCCTTCAATCTCACCGTCAAAGTCCTGACCGGCAAGAATGTTGATATGATCTAAGCCGCTCACCGTAAGATCCATCACACAGCCGCAATGGCGGCAGATGAAATGATAGTGTGGAGCAGGGTTGCCGTCGAAACGATCCGGTCCGATTCCCGGGGAAAGCTTCTGGATCTCGCCGATTTCCGCAAGCAGATTCAGGTTGCGGTAGACGGTTCCAAGGCTGATATTCGGGAACTCCCTTCGGATATTCACATATACGGTCTCGGCGGTAGGGTGATCATACCGGGTTACAAGAAAATTCTTGATAGACTCCCGCTGTTTACTGTACTTCAGCATGGATGCGATACATCCTTTCCTTAAAACTAGTAATTGTTACTGATATCATCTTACACGCACAGAAAGAATTTGTCAAGAGAAAAATAGGAATAATTATTATTTTTTGAAAAGATTCTATTTATGGAATGCGTGCATATATATGAAGATAAGGATAGAAGTATCAGGGAGTACCCATGGCGGGAATGAAGCGGTTTGTTACATATATATATGCCTATGAGGAGGAAAAAAAGGGAAGCAATGTCGGATTTGCGAGAATTGAGATCCGGGGACAGGATGCAAGAATTGAGATTCATCTGCGCGGCGTCTATGCGGCGTCTGCGACATGCAGAGTGTATCTGTTCCAGCGCGAAGCGGCAGGCGGGAAGGAAGCAACAGGTGTGACCGGAGTACTGGTCGGTGAGATGAAGCTTGCGAACGGAAGCGGCGATGGCGCCGTTGTCTTAAAAGGCGGCAGAGTCGGAGCATCTCCTTATGGCATTACAGAGATGGAGGGATTGTTTTTTGTCATCGGAGAAGAGCGGATTCTGATGAGCCGGTGGCGCGAGGGGGCTCCGTTTAAGGTGGGGCTGTCCGGATTCCGGGAGTGGCAGCCGGATGAGCCGAAGGAGAAGGCAGCAGAGAAAGGGGCGGCAGCAGAAACTGCGGCGCAAAAAGAAGTGCGGGAAGCAGCCACGGCGCAGGCGGAACAGAACAGCCAGACGGCGGCGCAAGAGATGGCGCAGAGAAAGCAGGGGGGAGCAGCCCCTGTACAGTCGGAACAGAACAGCCGGATGGCGGCAAAAGGAATGGCGCAGGATGTGCCGTCTGGGTTCGGAATGGAGACAGCAGGGGAGGAGACGGAGGCGATTCATGTCACCGAGCTTCCCATGCGCAATCTGTTCCCGGAATACGACTGGAATGCCGTGTGGGAGGAGCTCTGCAGAGAACACAAACCGGCGGCTTTGTTTGAGGAGTGGGATACGCAGTGCATCCAGCTGGAATTAAAGGATCTGCGGAGTCTGCCGAAAAAATACTGGTATCTGGGAAACAACAGCTTTCTGCTACATGGATTTTTCAATTATCGGTATCTGGTGCTTGGCAGGACGGAGGAGGAACGGTGGTTCCTTGGCGTGCCGGGAGTATATCAGAGACAGGAGCGCGTGATGGCGGCTATTTTCGGTTTCCCGGAATTCTTTGCCGCCGGCCCAGGGGGTGAGCGCAGGGAAGGCAGGGAACCGGTCAACCATTTTGGCTGCTGGGTGCGTTATATTGAAGAGTAAGGATTTAAAAGGGCATAGCGGATGTGGTCTTCCCATTTTCCCTGAATCTGGGTGCAGGCGTATTCGGTGCCCTCACAAGTGAAGCCGATGACTTCCAAAAGCCGGAGAGAGGGAGTATTTTCCGGCATCACGCGGGCAAACACGCGGTGCAGGGAAAGATCGGTAAAAGCGATGTTTAAAACCTTTGCCACGGCTTCCCTGGCGTAGCCCTGATGCTGGAATGCGGCGTCGAACTTGTAGCCGATCTCGCTGCAGCAGTACGGCATGCGCAGAATATCGTGCAGGCAGACGGTACCGATGATGATCCGCGGGTTGGTTTTTAAGAAGACATAAAAACGGATCGATGCACATTTCCGTGCGAGATCATACTCACATTTCAGAATGGCCTGCTGGTGCGCCGGAGTCAGAAAATAGGGGGGACGCGTCGGCTCATAGCGTTCAAAGAGCTCACGGTTGCGGCACTGGAAAGCCAGAACCTCGTTCGTGTCATCAGGGGTCAGTATTTTTAAGATCAGGCGATCGGTTGTATACATGGTATGGACAGGAAGACTGCCGGTAATATGGTTGTTGCAGTTCATACATACTCCCTCTGCCGAAAATGTTCCATCGACAAAATGCATCAAATCGGCTAAAATAAGTCTATACTATAGTATAGCATTTCTGGAGAAACTGTCCATGACACAGGAAGAAAAATATATGAAAGCGGCGATACGCGAGGCAAAAAAGGCATACGCGCTCGAGGAGGTGCCGATCGGCTGCGTGATCGTCCAGAATGACAGGATCATTGCGCGGGGTTACAACAGAAGAAATACAGAGGGAAATACGCTGGCGCACGCGGAGCTTACTGCGATCAAAAAGGCGAGCAAAAAGACCGGCGACTGGCGGCTGGAAGACTGCACGATGTATGTCACGCTAGAGCCGTGCCAGATGTGTGCGGGGGCCATTGTGCAGAGCCGCATGAAAAAGGTCGTGATCGGCAGCATGAACCCGAAGGCAGGGTGCGCCGGGTCGGTGCTGAACCTGCTTCAGATGGCACAGTTTAATCATCAGGTCGAGATCGAGAGGGGCGTGCTGGAGGAGGAATGTTCGACGATGCTCTCCGGCTTCTTCCGGGAACTGCGCGATAAGAAAAAGAGCTTGCGTGAAAACACGCAGAATGCTTGACAATCGGGCGGCAGATAGGATATACTTAAGTCTCCGAGCAGCCGGGGTGGTAGCGGTACCCTGTACCAACAATCCGCTATAGTTGGGGTGATGCCGAACAGAGGATCAGGTAAGCTGTAAAGCTGCCCACCATAAGTGGCGTTGACGTCTGGGTCTTACGCAACAGGAATCTGTGAACCGGGTCAGGTCAGGAATGGAGCAGCCCTAAGCAGAAGCTCTTGTGTGCCGTGAGGGTGCCTGGGCTGAGTTAACTGTGGTGGTAACGTTTATGGTTTTGGATTCGAAGCGAGGCGCTCGGATTTTGCGTTTTATAAATGTTTTCTAAATGAATTCTGGCAGATGACTTTTTGGGAGAAGGAGAGATACCATGTGGGATAAGGCGAGAAAGATACTTTACCGGGGCGGAGAGATCTTAGAGCTTCTGATGGCGGCAGCTGTCGTGGCGGGGATTCTGGTGGCGATGATCACGCTTGTGCCTGAGCTGGCGCGCTACTGGGAACACCGGACGACGGCGGGGGCATTTCTGGAGTATCTGGATGCCGTGTTTAACGTTGTCATCGGAATTGAGTTCTTGAAGATGCTATGCAAACCAAGTTCCGCGAATATTATTGAGGTGCTGATCTTTTTGATTGCCCGTCATATGATCGTGCAGACGACGACACCACTTGAGGATCTGCTCTCGGTGGTCAGCATCGGTATCCTGTTCTTCTTCCGCCGGTTTATGCTGATGACCAAGCCGGATAAGGATCAGAATGTACCGAAGCTTTTTGGCGTGATAAAGGCTTCACAGAACGGGACGATGCCGCAGGCGGCGCACGCGGATGCAGAAAAGGCAGAAGACCGCAAAGGCGCCGGGGAAAAATAGCCCATGGATTGACAGATGCATGACGGTGTTGTATGCTGGGAGTTAGGAATGACTAACAGAAAGCGCAGCTTGCCATGCATTTATTTTCGTACAAGCATTGCTTTTTGTAAAAAGCGCTATATAATAAAAGCATAACGGGGGCGCAGCCCGCATGAATAAGGGAAGTAAGCGCTTACATTAAACACAATGTCAAAGGAGAGAGTATACTATGTTCGGATTTGGTCAGTTGATCGATATCTTGAAGAAAGATCCAAAGAAAATTGTTTTTACAGAGGGAAATGACCCGCGTATTTTAGAGGCAGCATCCAGATTACTGGCAGGTACCTTCCTGCACCCGATTCTGGTTGGTAACCCGGATGAGATTTTTAAGGCTGCTGAGGAGAGCGGATTCAATATTCGTGGCGCTGAGATCATTGATCCGGCAAACTATGACAGATTTGACGAGATGGTAGAGCTGTTCTGTGAACTCAGAAAGAGCAAAGGTGTGACACCGGAGCAGGCAAAGGGCATTCTGTCCCAGGCGAACTACTTCGGAACCATGCTTGTAAAGATGGGCGTTGCTGATGCACTTCTCGGCGGAGCAACCTACTCCACCGCAGATACGGTACGTCCTGCATTACAGCTGATTAAGACAAAGCCGGGCAACTCCATCGTATCTTCCTGCTTCATTCTGGTTCGTCCGTCTGCAACCGGTGAGAACGAGGTTCTTGCAATGGGTGACTGTGCAATCAACATCCATCCGACCGAGGATGAGCTGGTTGAGATCGCAGGCGAGTCTGCAGAGTGTGCGAAGATCTTCGGTGTAGATCCGAAGGTTGCATTCTTAAGCTACTCTACCTTAGGTTCCGGCAAGGGTGAGGATGTAGACAAGATGCGCAATGCAGCAGCAAAGGCAAAGGCAAAATATCCGTCTCTTCCGATCGAGGGCGAGTTACAGTTTGATGCAGCAGTATCCCCGCGTGTTGCACGTACCAAGTGCCCGGGCAACGAAGTGGCAGGACATGCAAACACCTTTATTTTCCCGGATATCAACGCCGGAAATATCGGTTACAAGATTGCACAGCGTCTTGGTAATTTCGAGGCATATGGTCCGATCCTGCTTGGCTTAAATGCGCCGATCAACGATCTGTCCCGCGGATGCAACGCTTCCGAGGTATATTCCATGGCAATCATCACGGCTGCACTGGCATAATCCGGACACTGCACAGAACAATAGAATGACAGTCATTTGTGGCATGGCGTGACGCTGTGCCACATTTTTTTGAGGGAAAAATGGAATCATTACTTTTTACCAGAGAAGATTTGAAAAAACTGATTGTACCGCTCATTATCGAGCAGGCACTTGCTTTGAGCATCGGGCTGTTTGACACGCTGATGGTCTCCTCGTGCGGCGAGGCGGCGGTGTCTGGCGTGTCGCTGGTGGACAGCATCAGCGTTCTGCTGATCCAGATTTTGTCAGCGCTTGCAACCGGTGGTGCCGTGGTGTGCAGCCAGTATATCGGCAAGAAGATGCCGGAGCGGGCAAAACTGTCCGCCGGACAGCTGATGCTTATCATGCTGTTGTCCGCGGGGACGGTGATGGTGGTCATCCTGCTGTCTTACCGGTTTCTGCTCCGGGCAATTTTCGGGCAGATTGACGCGGACGTCATGCAGAATGCGGAGATTTATTTTATCATCTCCGCCATATCCTACCCGTTTCTGGGCGTTTACAACGCGGGAGCGGCGCTGTTCCGGGCAATCGGAAACAGTAAGGTCAGCATGTATACAAGCCTGGTCATGAATGTGATCAATATCGGCGGCAATGCGGTGCTGATCTTCGGACTTAAGATGGGCGTGCTGGGAGCGGCGCTTGCAACGCTCACGGCGCGGATCGTATCGGCGATTGTCATGGTTGTGCTGCTCTCGCGGAAGGACAACCCGCTGTGTATTGCGACGCCGGGCTGTATGAAGCCGCAGCGGGATGTGATCGGAAAAATTTTAAAGATCGGCATTCCGAGCGGTGTGGAAAACGGAATGTTCCAGATTGGAAAGCTTCTGGTGTCGAGTCTGACCGCGACGTTTGGCACGGCGGCGATCGCGGCGAATGCGGTTGCAAACAGTGTGGCGGGATTTGCCAATATTCCGGGGATTGCGATCGGACTTGCGATCGTGACGGTCATTGGCAGATGCATCGGAGCCGGGGAAAAAGAACAGGCGAAATACTACAGCAAGCGTCTGCTTGGTCTGGCTTATGCGGGAATGGTGCTGGCGGATCTGGCACTGTTTGCACTTGTAAAACCAATCATCGCCTGCTTCGCGCTATCGGCGGAAGCGGCACGGATTGCCACACAGCTTCTGGTAAGTTTCGCAATCTGCGCGGCGCTGATCTGGCCGCTCAGCTTTACCCTTCCGAATGTGCTGCGCGCCGCAGGGGATGCAAAGTACACGATGGAGGTCAGCGTTTTTTCCATGTGGGTCTTCCGTGTGGCAAGCAGTTACTTTTTTGCGGGAACGATGGGACTTGGCGTGCTCGGTGTCTGGATCGGCATGTATGTGGACTGGGGGTTCCGCACGCTGCTTTTCGTGATCCGCTACCGGCGTGGGAAGTGGCTGGAAAAGCGCGTGGTATGATGCCGCAAGGGAATGGATTCCTAATATTTTCTTATTTTTTGATAATAGAGTTTCATTTTTGCGGGAAATACGGTAGAATATCAGAGAAATACGTTCAGATGATGAGGATTTTGAAGAAATGTACAAGAATATGGGAAAAGTAAAACGCACACTGGAGGAGTATGCCATTCTGACGGTTGCCACGCTGATTCTGGTGGTGGGTGTTTATGTGTTCAAGTTCCCGAATAATTTTTCGTTTGGAGGAGTCACGGGTATCGCGGTGGTCTTAAGTGCCATTATGCCGGCAACTCCGGGAAATATCACATTTATCATCAATATGGCGCTGCTGGTGGTAGGATTTATTTTCCTCGGGAAAAGTTTTGGCATCCGCACCGTGTATGTGAGCGTGCTGATGTCTGTGGGGCTAAGCCTTGCGGAAGTGTGGTTTCCGATGGAGCATCCGCTGACGACGCAGCCGGTACTGGAACTGATGTATGCGATTGTGCTGCCGGCGTTCAGTGCGGCGATCATGTTCAATATCGGAGCATCCGGAGGCGGTACGGATATTATCGCCATGATCCTTAAAAAGTATACGAAGCTGAACATCGGAGGCGCGCTGTTTCTGGTGGATCTGGGGATTGTCATAGCTTCGTGTTTTGTGTTTGATGCACAGACGGGACTTTGTTCGCTCTGCGGACTTCTGGCGAAGTCGCTCGTTGTGGACAATGTCATTGAAAGTATCAACCTGTGCAAGTATTTTACGATCATCTGCAATGATCCGGAGCCAATCTGTGATTTTATCACGAATGAGCTGCACCGCAGTGCAACGATCTATAAAGCCGAGGGGGCATATGAGCACAACCAGAAGACGATCATTATCACCATTATGAAGCGCTCCCAGGCGGTAGAACTGCGTAATTACATCCGCATCCACCAGCCGACCGCATTTATTGCTATCACGAACAGCAGTGAGATCATCGGCAAGGGATTCCGCGGGTTTAATTGATAGTAAAAGGAGAAAGGTTTTTATGAAAATTTGGGAAGACGAAAGGCAGTGCTATATCCGTGCTGCCATGGAGAAGAATTCAGAGGCGGAGAACGAGGCGCTGAAGGCACAGCTGGATGCGATCGACTGGTCTGTGTTAGAGCAGATTGAGCGCAAGGAGACCGTGAACGAGCGGGGCGTATTCGCACCGCTTGAGGCGGTTGAGACGGAAGAAATTGAGCGGCGCAGGGACGAGTTCCGGGAACTCGGCATCAAGGCGATCCGGGAAGGAAAAGTCGGAGCGGTTCTTCTGGCGGGGGGACAGGGAACGCGTCTCGGACTGGACAGACCGAAGGGAACACTCAATATCGGGATTCACCGGGAGCTGTTTTTGTTTCAGCAGCTCATCCGTAACCTGATGGACGTGACGGATGAAGCCGGCGCGTATGTTCCGCTTTATATCATGACGAGCAACATCAACCATGACGACACGCAGGCATTTTTTGAGGAGCACAGTTACTTTGGTTACCCGAAGGAGTATGTGAAATTTTTCGTGCAGGAGATGGAACCTGCCTGTGATCATCAGGGGCGCGTATATATGGAGTCCCGTACCAGGGTTGCCATGTCCCCGAACGGCAATGGTGGTTGGTTCGGTTCCATGGTGAATGCAGGGCTGCTCTCCGACATCCGTTCCCACGGGATTGAGTGGATCAATGTATTTGCTGTGGACAACTGCCTGCAGAGAATCGCAGACCCGCTGTTCATCGGTGCAACGATTGCCTACGGCTGTGAGAGCGGCGCGAAGGTTGTCAGAAAGGCAGCGCCGGATGAGAAAGTGGGGGTGCTCTGTACCGAGGACGGCAAGCCATCGATCGCGGAGTATTATGAGATGACACAGGAGATGGCGACCGCGCGGAAGGCAAATGGTGACCTGCTCTATGGATTTGGTGTGATCTTAAACTACGTCTTTTCCGAGAAGCGCCTGGAAGAGATTGCGGATGCACATATGCCGATCCATGTGGTAGAGAAAAAGATTCCGTATATGGACGAATCCGGCAGCCTGGTGAAGCCGGATGCACCGAACGGATACAAGTTCGAGACGCTTGTTCTGGATATGGTGCACATGATGGCGGACTGCGTTCCTTACGAGGTCGACAGAAAGCGGGAGTTTGCGCCGATCAAGAATCTGCACGGCGTGGATTCACTCGACAGCGCCCGCGAGCTCATGCAGGGCTGCGGCATCGAATTGTAACATAAAACGGACGTACTTCCCGGCGGGAAGTACGTCCGTTTTTGGTTGCAGAAGATTTAATAAATATTTTATGGGGATTTAACGGCGGGTTCATGAATGTCTGATATAATAATACCTGATGATGGAAAACAGACAATGGAGGTTTTTATAAATTGGAGGAACAGGGGAAGCAGCAGGAAATAGAAATCGAAGAGGTGACCGCACAGGAGAATGTGATTGCAGTGCGGGATCTGGTGCCGATGCGTGCGGCGATGGATGACAGCATGGAGCGGATCGCAGATATGAAGGACCAGTTTTCACAGACGATTGATCCGATCCTGCGCATGTACAATGCGGCGATGTGTGCAACGACGGCAAGGCTTGAGATAATAGAGGACGAGTTCAAGTACCGGAAGCTGCGCTGTCCGATCCACCATATTGACACCCGCCTGAAGTCGGCGAAGAGTATTCTTGGCAAACTCCAGAAGAAGGATCTGGATCTGACGCTGTCGGCTGCCTGCAACAACATCTACGACATCGCGGGAATCCGTGTTGTCTGCTCTTATATCAAGGACGTCTATCTGATCCGCGACCGTCTGATGGCGCAGGATGATGTTATGATTATGCAGATCAAGGATTACATAGAGACGCCGAAGGAGAACGGTTACCGGAGTCTTCACATGGTCATCCGGGTGCCGGTATATTTTATGAACAAAAAGCAGCTGGTGCCGGTGGAACTGCAGATCCGCACGCTGGCGATGGATCTGTGGGCAAGCCTGGAGCATGACATCAAGTATAAGTGTCTGTATCAGACGGAGACGGAGGATTTCTCCGAGGAACTAAAGGAATGCAGCCGGCTCATTTACGAGGCCGAGGAGAAAATGGAGATCATGAACCGTACACTGGAAGCATAAGGGGAGGCGCGGGCGATGAGAGAGAAACAGAATCCAGTCGAAAAAGAATGGGCAGCAGTTGTCAAGGCAGAGGAGCGCTTTCTGCGCCATGCCATGCCGGCGCGGACGGCGGGCTGGCAGGAGAAGATCACGCGCTATGTGCCACAGAAGCTGGAGGCGACTCTGCACACCGCTTTTTACAAAGCGTTTGAACTGATCTTTGACAAGGGAACGCCGGTGATAGAGAAGACCTGTCAGAAGGAGAAAAAGGAGCAGAATTATAAGATCAATGCTTACGCCGCAGAGGTGCGCGACACGAGACATGCCCTGCGGGCATTCGGGAGAGAGGCGGGTGCCAGCCGGAACCTGAATCTGGCGGTATCGGCGGTGGAAGGTGTCGGCATGGGATTTTTCGGTCTGGGTCTGCCGGATATACCGCTGTTCCTCGGTGTTTTGCTGAAAAGTATCTACGAGGTCGCACTCAGCTACGGATACACGTATGACACGCAGGAGGAGCAGATCTTCATATTAAAGCTGATCGAGACGGCATTGTCGCACGGCGAGCAGCTTGCCCAGAACAATATGGAGCTGAATCTGTGGATGCGTGAGGAGCGTACGTTTTCCATTTCCAGAAACGAGCAGATCCGGCGCACATCGGATGCACTGGCGGGAGAACTGCTGTATCTGAAATTCGTGCAGGGACTGCCGGTAGTCGGTATGGTCGGTGGAGTTTCCGATATGGTCTATCAGAAGCGCATCAGCGATTATGCAGCAGTTAAATATAAAAGACGTTTTCTTGAGACAAAGAGGAAGACCGGGGAAGAAAAGAGACATCCGGCAGGATAAGTTTGCGGATGGCATGCAGAAGGGGAAGCCGTTATTCGGCTTCCCCTTCTGCGACAATATCCTCAAGAACATGAATCAGGTCATACATGTTGTTGAGACAGACATTCCGTTCCAGAATCAGATTTTTCAGATCAGCAGACAGGGTATCAAACCGGTCGCGGATCTCGGGAGATACGTAAGATGCCATAAGATTACCTCACTTTTTCATATTTCAGAAAAAGTATGAGCATCCAGAGAGCTTTTTATGTGTAAAAAATGCCGTAAAGGTGGTATGATAGTGGAGAAAAAGTGGAATGGAATAAGAGTATGAATGAGAAAATTTACTGCCGGATCAGGCGTGTGCGCGCGGTATTGCTGACATTTTTCCTGACGGCAGCAGTTGTTTTGACAGACGCACAGAGCATCCGGGAAAAGGAATATGAAAAAACAGAGATCATATACTGTATTGGGGACAGTATCACATACGGCAGCGGTCTGGAGGATGAGGAACGGCTGACAAAGTCGTATCCGGCGCAGCTAGGAATCCGGCTTGGCCCGCGATACCTTATTTTCAATTACGGCGTGAGAGGAGCAACCCTGCAGGATCTTTCCCGGAAAAGCTACCGCAACATGGGGTATCTGAACGTGATAGAGGAGCAGTCCCCGGATGTGGTGATTATTATGCTGGGAACCAACGATTCCAAACAGAAATACTGGGATGCAGAGAGGTATGAGGAACAGTATCTTGCATTGATTGACGAACTTCACAATCTGCCGGGACATCCGTATCTGTATCTGATGGCACCGCCGGAAGCATTTCCTGCGGAGGAGGGAGAGATCCTATACGGGATTAACAATGATGTGATCGGAGGAGAGATCCGGAACCTTGTGCCGGACATCGCGGAGCAATCGGGCTGCGGAACGCTGGATCTCTACGCGCTGACGCAGGATCACCCGGAATATTTCGTGGATGGAATTCACCCGACCGAGGAAGGATATGCGCTGATTGCGCAGATGGTTGCGGATCAGATCCGGGCAGACCGGAATGCGGGCGTGTGGTGACACGGTTAAAAAAGGGCTTCAAAAATTACAAAAAATATGATATAATGAATCCATTCATCTGAAACGGAGTATGGCGTAGTTTGGTAGCGCGCACGGCTGGGGGCCGTGAGGTCGCAGGTTCAAATCCTGTTACTCCGATTCCTTGGCAGGGGCACGGCAGGCGGAGCGATCCGTCTGGTGGCTTAAGAAAGAGAGAGACCGTATATTGCGGTTTCTCTTTTTTTCTTTGCGGAATACTTCGCCCAAAAGAGTGTTGTTCTGGAAAAAGAAAGGCATAGAAAAACCCGGCAGAATCAATTTATGATTCTGCCGGGTTTTGTGACAGCGGAGACGGCGGGATTCGAACCCGTTGAATTATGGCAAAAAGTATAGTAAAAGCAACGTATTCACAAATTTGTGGAGTATTTCGTGGAATACATTTAAAGATTTATATTATTTTTTTGGCAAAATTGTAAAAAATTATTTTGGTTTTCGGTAGTGTCTTTTAAGTCAAATAGTTCTAGCCAGCATTGGTACTTATGGTCATAGCGGCGTTCGGCGGTATTTTTGAAAAGTTTGTCTTGCATGTAGGAATCAATTTGTGCATCTATCATTGCGCGTTCGGCGGAAAATGCTTGCATGTATCGACTTTTCATTATGTGATCGCTTTTCCAGCCGCCACGTTCCTGGGCGTATTTGTCGGGTATGTTTAGTAAGGTCATAATAGAAGCATTTACGTGGCGTAGGTCGTGAAACGTCATGTGTGGGATGCCAGCTTTTTTTATTAGACGATCAAAGCGTTTTGAGAGTGCGGTACCAGACAGAGTTACAAGCTGATCGGTTTCGACTTGATCAATCAGGTGTTTAATGTAATCAGGAATCTGTAAGGTTCGATCTCTGGTTGGTTGCTTTCCCTTATTTTTTATAACGGATTGATTGTGCTCATTCTTAATCAGAACTTCTTTTACGGTTATATGTGATCCGTCTGGAGAGATGGATTTGGATTTTGTGAGACCGAGAATTTCAGATTCGGTAAAGGATAACCACATGGCCAGCATTACAGGTAGTTCGATGTCAGTCCCTTTTACAATTTGATAAATGACATCAGGAGTAGATATATCGTGTTGATTATGCTCAATCTGTGGCAGTTTTACAGAGCAGTCTAGTGCAGGAGCATAGGTATTTAATACGGCAGAGATAAGACCGTATTCGTTGATGACAGTCTTGGATGATAGGGGTTTGGGATTTTTTGTACCGGTTGTTCGTTTGCATTCCAGATTTACGGCATCACGTAATTGTTCGTTTGTCAAGGCAGAGAGCTTGCATGACATAATGGACTTGAAAGCGTTGCGCTGGATAGTGCGATAGCCGCGGATTGTGGATGGCGACAATAGAGCATCTGAGGAACTGATGTATTTGTCAATGGCATCATAGAGGGTCATTGAAATAGGCTTTTGCAAGGTTTTTTTATTCGCTTGTATCTGGGCTTTGATGCGATTTGCCTCTGCAGCTGATGCAGCGGTAACAGAGATGTAAATTTTCTTTTTTCGCTGTTTTCCTGTCTTTGGGTCGATGATGGGTTTTCCCTGTTCATCAAAGCATAATTCTGAATGATCATATATCTTTTTGCGGACATTTCCGCTTGGCAGTTCGCCGATTTTTCTCTTTGCCATGTTAGTCCTTTCTGGTTAGACAATAGTTAATATAAAATATATTTTATAGCATAGTTGAGAGAGAAAAGCTATTCGATCTGGTGTAATTTGAGAAGAAAGTGTTTCCATATGGAAACAATATATATGATAATATGTAGTTGGGTGGAAAAAGTTACCATGAATATTATTAGGTAGGCTAGTGTATACTTTATCTGATAGGGGGTAAAGTTGGGACTTAATAATAGGGTGCAGAAGTATCGCTGGAAAAAGAAGTGGTCAGAGGAACAGCTCTCACGGGTGTCTGGAGTCAGTCGGAGTGTTATTTGCAAGCTGGAAAATGGTGTGAATCAAAATCCGACAGCAGAGGTTGCATTTCGGCTTGCAGATGCGCTTAATGTGGATGTTAGGGAACTGTTTTATTACAAAGGAGGAGAGTGAAAATGGTTAAGGGAGTAAAGTTAAAAATTAAAGAGTATGTAGATATACTTGGAGAGGGTGATGAGCAGTTTTTGATACAGATATATATTTTACTTCGAGAGCGTTTAAAAAGGACCGGTAGACTGTGATCTACGGTCCTTTTGTTGTGTGTGATGAAATTAGTGTTCTTGGTTCTTTATATTTTCAATTAGCTGTTGACAAATAGTTTTGATTATATCTTGATCTGCAGGTTTTAGGTTTTGATAAGTTTTTACAATATCGAGAATTAGATTATAAAAAGTATTATCGGTTGATTCTAAGAGATCGGAAACAATCATTGCTGTTTCGTCTTTTGGGATAAAAAACATTTCGCCGGTACCGTTGCGTAACCAATCTTCATTGACGTTGAATTCGCGGCAGATTGATTTGCACATTTGCTCGGTAACGTTACGGTTACCGTTTTCAATGTTGCTTATAGCGGTTTTTCCGACACCGAGTTGTTCGCCGAATTTTTCCATAGTAAGTCCGAGATATTTTCTTAAATTTCTGATTCGTTCGTTCACAATAGCCTCCTTTTTAAGTTAATTATAACAGTAGCAATTTAAAAGTCAACTAACGAGTTCACATAGAAAACAAAAAAATGTTGACAAGCGTATATGTGCGGATTATAATGTCCACATAGAGAACAGCAAAGTTCACAAAGAAGGGAAATATATATGAATGATGAAAAGAAGAGAGTAATTGGGGAGATTGTCCCGCTACTTAGAAAACTTGATTTGTACAGTCTTGCATTGGTTAAATCCAGTACAGATGCATTAGCGGCGCGGGAAGAGATAGAAAAGGTTAATGAAAAGAAAATAATGAATTAGTTGTGATGTCGCAACGGAAGGGAGAAACGGATGCCAAAGACAAAATTATGCGAGAATAAAGAAGCAGCGCGTTGTAATTATGTAGCAGGAATGATCGTTGGCGGCTTGCGTCGGGGAAATATTGAAACGGATACGGCAAGTCGTAAGGTAGGAATGTCTGAACGTACATTGCAAAACAAGCTGCGCAATCCCGGAAGTATTAAGCTTGGGGAATTGTACAGGCTTGCAGATCTGGCAGGAATTGCCATTAGTGTACAGTATAAGAATATTCCAGAATAGGGGAAGGAGGCTGGAGAATGAAACAGATTGTAATATCCGTGAGTGATGAAGATTATAAAGCGCTCCAGGCATATGCTTTTGTACTGTCGAGATTAAACAGGGAATTGCTTGAGAAACACGGGCAGAAAGAAGCAGGCACTTTAACGCCGGAGGATGTGGCGTTGGAAGGGGTTAGGGATCAGATTAAGATTTATAATATTATGAGGGAGAGCGGGGTGCAGTAGTTGGGAGAGATTGTAGTAAAAAATCAGACAACGCTTACAGACACGGCGGCTTTGATACATGTTGCGTTATATCTGGCGGATACAGAATCAGTATCGGAGAACAAGTATCATGTGAAGATGAATGAGACTGTGACGGGGAAACATGTGATTTTGATTACGGAGACAGGGAAATAGATGATTCGGCAGACGGTAGCAGAATATCTAAAAGAGAAGATAAGTGCCGGAAATGTACAGGACAAAAGAGAAGATAAGACCAGTGATAGCCAAGATGAAAGAGAGGTAAAAGCATGAGTTGGGGAGAAGAACAGAAGAAAGAAATTGAGACAATCAGAGAGAGAAAAATCACAGTGAAATTGTCGGACGCAGATTGTGACCGATTGGCGAGAAAGTGTGGGGAGCATGGTCTGACAATCGGAGAGCTGATAGAGAATTTTGTCGGAGATTTGGTGGGCGGTACTTACTCCAACGGAAGTGATGAAAGAGATTATGCAGACCAGTGGTTCGAGCGTTGTTGGTTTGGAATGTTCCCAGAGCCTACACTTCTGAATCATCTCCTTTGTTGGGGATATGACCCAGAGGACTATCTGAACGCAATGGACAATATCGAAACCGCCAAGGAAGAAAAGAAGTATCTGGAAGAACACCCAGAAGAAGCAGACGAGGAAGAAGCGAGCTATCTTGATGATGATATAGCGGACTGGGAAGAAGAACTGAAAAGCATGAGAGAGGACTGGAAATTAGAGAAAGAGCCGAACATGAATGAGGAAATCGAACTCATTAAGAAGTGGGTAAAGGAAAGAGAGGACTTCATCAATGAATAGGACAAGACCGAAGCAGATAGTCATAAGAGTGTCAGAGGAAGAACTTGCACAGATAAAAGAAATCATTGGAAAAGATGAAACCTGTTGTAGAGCGGAAAAAGAAGTAGGATCGTGTCTGTTCCGGTGTAACTGACCGTAGCATCAAAGCAGGACAGGCAATCGGTTCTGGAAACAGAGCTGAAATGGAAAGGGGCTCTACGGCGGCAACCGTAAAGCCCAGTAGGAAAATCTTTTCGTATAAATACGAAAATGTAAACATACGAGATTATTCTATAGCATTTTCGCAAAAAGTTCAATCGAACAGATTTTCCCATTTGAGATAACCGTACCTTGATAACTGAATAGGCTGTAGCGTGATCGATAGCCAGACAATACCCTAGCTAACATGCGGATGATGCCGCGGGGGTATGACTTGGTAATATACCCGGAGAAGCGAATAAAGTGTGATGATGCCGGAGGAACGGTAGCGGAGACAGTCGTTTATTTATAAGGGACTTGTTTGTCCCTTATAAGCGTAAATCAACTGTACGTTTATAAGAGATAAACAAGATTATCTCAATAAAGAGGAAAGGGGGAAAATCCAATGGAATTTTTTATGGGACATTTTGGTAAGGCTCTGTTGACGGGAGCATCCATTCTTGCAGTAGGAATACTTGTTGTGGCGTTCCTTAAGTCGGATACAGCGAACAGTTTGTTGACGAACGTTGTCACGGACTTTGTTGGATCGATGCAGAATATTGGATCGTAGTATGGCCGGCGTGGCGGACAGGCAAAGTGAGAGTATTCTTTCATTTTGCCTGTTAAAAATGTAGAAAGGATGAAAGGTAATTGGCACGAATTATTGATTTTACGCCGACGGAAGAACAGTTTGGCGTTTTTTGGAAGTATTTGGAAAAGCCGGATGTTACTGAATTAAATTTCAGTAACGGAATGCTCTGGATTACGTCTTTATGGCAGGGGCGGTATGCGGTTGAGGAAACTGTGTCAGAGAAGTTTTTGACGCGATTTACCACGGCTATAGCAAACGCTGTGAATAAGCCGTATAACAGCGTTGATCCGGTGCTTGAGGCAGATACGAAAGAGTTCAGAATCAGTGTGCTGCACCCGTCTATAGCCAGAACAGGTGTTAGCATATCGATCCGGAAATCTCCGCCGGTACTGCGTAATACAGCAAAAGGTTTGCTCGATCAGGAGTTTTGCAGTGAGGAATTGCTGGCTTTACTGATAAATTGTGTGCAGGCGCGGATGGTAATTGTAAATGGAGGCGAGCCTAATGCGGGAAAGACGGAATTTGCAAAATTCCTGATGAAGTATATTCCCGCCGAGGATCGTGTGATTACCATAGAGGATTCGCTTGAATTACATTATGGCAGTATCAATCCGGCGCATGACTGGGTGGCATTACAGGTAAGGGACGGATTCGGTTATAAAGATGCTATTAAGGTGAGTTTGAGGCAGAGCCCGAGCTGGTTAATAATGTCGGAAGCCCGTTCGGCAGAAGTTGTGAATCTGGTGGAGTGCTGGAGCACAGGCGTCGCCGGTATTACAACCATCCATTTATCGGACGTTCGTAAGCTTCCGGATCGAATGGTAAATATGGCGGGAGTGCGAGATGACAGCTTTGTTAACCAGGTGTGTAGTTACGTGGATGTAGGTGTGTTGATCCGGATGGAAAAGGGTTGTGATGGTATTATTAGACGGTATCTGGATCAGATGTGTTTTTATACCAGATCAGAAGGAGAAAATCAGATCTGCATGATCTTTGATGAGGGACGGTTTCTGACAAAGGATATTCCGGTGGAGGTTGCGAAAAGGTTTAAACGAGCCGGAATTGTTAATCCGTATCGGTGTGAGCAGTTGAACCGGGATTTGTACAGGAATGCGGAACAGAAGGGAGACGGAGACGGAGATGGAAAGGCAAAAAAGAAAAAAACGTGAGAAAACGCCGGGAAGTATTTGGAATCCGGTGAATTTGCAAAGAGAGGTACATGCTTTCGGATATGATTTTTACTGGGGGACGTATCTTTTGAGTGTTTTGCTGGTACTTTTGCTGATCGGAATGGTGGGTATTCTTTTTAAGCTGCGGTTAGTGTTTGTTGTTGGTGTGGTAGCTGTGGCGCTGGCATTGTTACCGCTGTTTATTGTTGGTATGTACCGGGAGATGTATGAACAGAAACGCTTTGCGGATGTAACGGATTATATGGAGCAGGTTTTGTACTCTTTTGCAAAGGAAAACAAGGTGCTAAGTGCATTAAAGGAATGCGAGGAATCGTTTCCAGAGGGTCGTATGAGACAGGCAATAAGCGATGCGATTTTGTGCATTGAGAATGGAGTGTCAGAGCAGGGAAATGTGTTGCGGGATGCTTTTGCAATTATCGAAAAGCAGTATCCATGTACGAAACTGCATGTGGTGCATGAATTGCTGATTAGCGCGGAGGGGCGTGGAGGAAATGTCCGGACATCTATTGATCTGATGATTGAGGATGTTGAAGTGTGGAAGCGTCAGGTATACGGATTGCAAAAGGACAAGAAGACAGAACGGGCGAACTGTATAATATCCATTATTGGTGCAGTGGCAGTTTGCTGCATGACGTTGTACATGTTGGATTCCACAAAGAGTGCAATGGATATCGCGTTAGATCTTACGGTGTTTCAGTTAGGGCCTGTGCAGGTGTCGTCTTTCTTATTCGTGTTGGTTTGCTTCTTTGCTTTTTACGCAAGTAATAAAAAGTTGACCAGTGATTGGCTGGAGCAGAAGACGATAAATGAGAAACTGGTACTGGATGCATATGCAAGGGTAAAAGCTTATGACGGTAAGAAGAGTGAAAAACGGAGCGTACTGATGTCGTTGCCATTTTTTATAATGGCTGTTGTTGGTGTAGTTTTATCCAAGGAAGTTATTAGTGTGGTATGCGGAGTGATTGGAGTGCTCGTTCTTACTGCTTCCCGTTTAGTGTACAGCATGGCGAAAAAGGATGTGGAAGGGGCGTTGTATCAAATACTGCCGGAGTGGATGTTTGATATGGCGTTACTATTGCAGACGAATAATGTACAGGTAGCTCTTGCAAAGTCCATTGAGTCGGCGGAAACGCTTTTAAAGCAGGAACTGATGGAACTGGTGGAGCGTATCACGGATGATCCGGAAAATATACAGTCGTATTTGATGTTTTTTAAGGATTTTGATGTGCCGGAGATTGCAACATGTATGAAAATGCTTTATTCGATCTCTGTCGCTGGTTCGGGAAATGTGGAGAAGCAGCTTACCGATCTGGTGGGGCATGTACATAAGATGGAAGAAAAGGCAATGGAGCAGCAGGGAAAGAATATTGCTTTTAAAGCGCATATGATAACCCTGTATCCGGTTGGTGCTACGTCAGCGAAAATACTTGTTGATATGATGTGTGGAACGATTATGTTCTTTCAAATCTTTAGTGCAGCGCTGTAGGAGGGTAATGAATGAAGGCGATAATGGAAGTGTATGGTGCGCTGATTGTATTGATTCTTATGCTTGGCACAGGGCTACAGGTGAGTGGCGCGACGGAGAAGGCAGCACAAGCAAAGCGTTATCATGCGGAGGCTGTATCGGAAATCGAAAACAGTAATTTTAATCCGGATGTGATCGCTGCTGTAAAAAGTAGCGCACAGGCATCTGGATATGTTTTGACAGTGACGCCGGGAACATATGATACCGCGCGTGATATTACATCGGCAGAGGTGGAATTGACGTATACATATAAGATTCCTTTGCTCGGGGTTGAGCAGACGCGCACGACAAAGGGAATTGCAAGATAAGCGGGAGGTAGAAAGATGGATGTTTTTGTGGAAGAATTGGGAATGGGAGCGTTGATCTTCGTTGTCGGCAGGTATCTTATTCAGGCAGCTTTATCTGTTTTGACACTTTTAACTGCATGGTAAGGAGGGCGGCATATGTATGAATTCATGAAAGAGTATGGCGGAATGCTTTTGTGCGAACTTGTGTCTGTGTTTGTTATCATTTCGTATTTCTTGCCGATGTTGTGCGGTGGAACGCTTGGACAGATTATAATGCAGTATATGGCAGGACTGCTCGGATAGGAGGACTATGCAGTATTTTGTAGATCATTATGGAGAAGCATTTCTTTATGCGATTGTCTTACTCCTGGTGTTGGTCATGGTGCTGCCGTCTGGTGGCGTTATGGGACGGGTTGGTAATTCCATGACAAGCTGGCAGGACACGGATGGAAGCGGATATACAGTGTATATGGAAGAATGCAGTGAAGGTTATCCTGTTGTTGCGATGTCGCAACAGACAGAGGATGCGCTGACCATTGGTACATATAAGCTGACAGATTTAATCAGTGCGAAGGATGCGGCAGGGAATGATGCCAGATTGACACTTTTGGGTGTGAAATATGCAGATGGCGAATGGCAGGAATGCGATCAGAATGTGGAAGAAATTGCTTTCCAGGCGCGAGGCATTTATACATTGCGGGTAGAGGTAAGAGATGGAAAGCAGCGTGCTGTGATAAAGGAAATAAAGCTTCCGGTAAATGGAGGATGATGCGAGGAGGAAGATATGAAGCAGATAGCAGTATTGTTTTCAGTGTTCTTTTTGGGTGTGATAACGATTGTGAGCGTTATGGCAAGTGGCGGTAGAAGTAACAGAGAGATGGAGCTGGCAGATAATCTGCCAGCGGCGGTTGAGGAAACCGTGTCAGAATTGATGGAGGAAAAAAACTATGATATCACCAGTGAAAATGAGATGATTGCCGATATGGTAGAGGATCTGTCCAGAAAATTGGACAGCAATAGTGATATAACTGTAAATATAGAGAATATCGATGAAGCAAAGGGGCTTATGTCGATAAAGGTTGTAGCATCGTATCAGCATCCGAACGGAAAGGAGGGCAGTGTGTCGTGTGAGCGGACTGTAGTCTTTAATAAGTTGCAGGACGATCCGGCAGAGTTATGCCAGGTAAGATTTCTTGTAGATGATGCAAGGATATATAAAACTTGTAATGTATGGCCGGGCGATACAGTATCTGCTCCGTCGGAACCAACGGTTTCCGGTAAGACTTTTGAGTGCTGGGTGGATGTGGAGGGAAATCCGGTTGATTTTACCCAGCCGGTAACACAGAGTCAGATTTATTACGCAAAATATAGTTGATATATCTGACAAGGGATATTATACTTGTAGTGAGAGTGAAGATTACATTTTTCATTAGATATATAAGGAGGAACTTGTTATGAAGATGAAGGAAGTATGGAAGTGGACGACAGCATTTGTGGCGGCGGCAGCTATCAGCATTGGGATGTTTGCCGGATCGCCGGTAACGGCAAAAGCAGCGGATGAAGCAGGTATCCGGGCGTTTGTGACAAGAATGTATGAGGTTTGTCTTGACCGTGAACCGGATGCGGCGGGGTTGGATGACTGGTCGAATCGTCTTGCAACGGGACAGGAGCAGGGTGCAAATATTGCTTTCGGATTCATTTTCAGTGACGAGTTCCGGAACTTGAACCTGTGCAATGAGCATTATGTAGATGCCATGTATGAAGCATTTTTTGACCGTAAGCCGGATGCAGCTGGAAAAGCGGACTGGCTGGGACAGTTGAACAGTGGTGCTACCAGGGGGCATGTTATGACAGGTTTTGTGAACTCACAGGAGTTTGCAAATTTGTGTACAGCTTATGGAATCGATCAGGGATCGGGAGACTGGAGCGCAGACAATATTACGGTCAGTGGAAGCTGTGCGATCTGTGACAGCGGCAGTCATGAGGTGACGCCGGAGATTCAGGCGTTTGCAGAAAGGTTGTATACCTGCTGTCTTGACCGTGAACCGGATGCGGCGGGGCTGAATGATTGGTCAACGGCTCTTGCAAATGGTGCGAAGGGCAGCGAAGTGGCTGCTGGGTTTGTTTTCAGCCAGGAATATAAGAATAAAGATGCATCTGATACACAGTATGTGCTGATGCTTTATAAGACAATGCTTGGAAGAGAAGCAGATACACCGGGCGTTACGGATTGGGTGTTACAGCTTAGAAATGGCGCTTCCAGAGAAGCCGTATATAACGGATTTGTAGGAAGTGCAGAGTTTGCAAATCTTTGTCAGAATGCCGGCATTACGGTTGGTGGTGCGATTGCGGATAATGGTACTGCAGGAAGACAGAGTACGGGGGAAATGGTAAATCTTTATTTGGATATATATGTAGATGGGGAATATAGAACAACTAGTGAAGCGAGTTCAGCGATAGAGGGTACGCTGGTAGATCCTAAAAATAATTTTTATCAGTCTCCACTTCCTTTGGAGGGGGATATGTTTATTGCTTATGAGGGAGCTAAGGGGAAGGTTAATATAATTAGTAATGGTTATGATGTTTCATTTGAATTTTGACTAATCTTTGTTAGAAAAAAAAATATGGTAAAGTAGGAAAGTGTTCTTATAGTGTTGTAGCTGTAAGAGCACTTTCTTATTTTGTAAAAAGAACAAAGTGCCAGGGAGGGATTGTTTATTGTTGCGAGAAAGTAAGGATTTAAAGAGAGGGTGGATACAAGGTATTTTTGTTGTGGCATTTGTCATAGGATTTTTTTGGATGTTTGCCGGATCGCCGGTAACTGCAAAAGCGGGAACGTTGGAATATCATGCCAGTATAAGCAGTAGTATGAGCGAAAATGATATAATATTTACCTGTGACTTGGATCAAACGATAGATGGACAGCAGACGAGTTATCAGTGGCAGGAAAATCGCGGAAGTGGCTGGCAGGATATTTCCGGGGCAACAGGGGCTTCCTATGCTGTGGGTAAGATGGGAAGAGGTGGATATCAGTATCGTTGTGCGGTAACTGTGGTAATCAACAATTCATATTCACTGTTGAATGAGGATTATAAGGCGTTTTTGCACAGAGAAGGGTCTGTGCCGGAGTTTCAGTCCTGGTGGCCTCATCTGTATGGACATACACAGAACAGCTATTTAGTGGGAATCTATGATGTGATTGGAATATGGCCGGTGAATGAAGCTGCCCGTGTGGCGACAGAAATGGTATTTAGTACGGAATATATGTCAAAGTACAGCAATTCAAATTTGAATTATAGTGCAGATACTAGTTTGGCGACACGGAATGGACCGAAACAGCTTATTGTAGACTGTTATCATTTTTTGTTGCAGCGTGAACCGTCAGATAGTGAGGTGGAATATTGGTATGGCGTTTATGCGAGTCATAATACTATTAGACAAATAATTCCTTATTTTGATACATCAATCGGTAATTATCGGTATTTTATGACTTATTCCGGTATGGGTTATGTGCTTAATCAGATTGCAGCATCGGACGAATGTGCCAGCAAAATGGCAGCGGCGTATTACTATGACGGAAACCAGGGCGTGTTCCTTTATACGGAAAGCGATATCGAAACTCGGTCGGATACTTACCATGTTACAAGTGATGTTGCCACAATTCCGGAGAATGCGTATCAGGTAACGCTGCAGAAAGGTAACGGTGTTCAGAGTGTCAGCGGTGCCGGATCTTACACGGTGGGACAGAGTGTGACGATCAATGCGACATTGGCAACGGGGTATCACTGGAAAGGCTGGACAGGTACATATCAGACGACAACGAAAAGATATACTTTTTCGATGCCTGGACAGGATGTATCTATGACAGCAAGTGCGGAAATCAATCATTCGACTTTGAGGGTTGATCCAAACGGCGGAACCTGGAATGGGAGTGCTGATGTGCAGAGCTTTTCTGGAGATTACGGGACAACAAAATCAATTCCAGATCCGGTAAGACCGGGTTATACATTTGCAGGCTGGGTAAAGTCGGACGGGTTCCATGGAAGCTTAAACAATGCGGTGTATACGTTTGGTGCGGATAACGGTGTAACGGACGTTCTGACGGCGTCCTGGACGGCGAAACGCTATAAAGTGATATTACAGAAGGAAACCGGAATCCAGAGTGTCAGCGGCGCCGGATCTTATGCAGTCGGGCAGAGCGTGAAGATCGATGCTGTGCTTGCAACCGGGTATCATTGGAAAGGCTGGACAGGTACATATGAGACAGATACAAAGCAATACACGTTTTCGATGCCGGGACAGGATGTATCTATGACAGCGGATGCAGAAATCAATCATTCGACCTTAAGGGTTGATCCAAACGGCGGAACCTGGAATGGGAGTGCTGATGTACAGAGCTTTACCGAGAATTACGGAGTGGCAAAATCAATTCCGGATCCGGTAAGACCGGGCTATACGTTTTCGGGCTGGGTAAAGTCGGATGCGTTCCATGGAAGTTTAAATAATGCAGTATATACGTTTGGTGCGGAGGATGGCGCTACGGATATTCTGACGGCGTCCTGGACGGCGAATAGTTATATATTGCATTTTGATCCGAATGGTGGTGCAGAAGTCACACATATAGAGGATATGGTGATACAGTACGATGAGGAAATCACGCTTCCGGATGCAACGGCAGCTTATGTGAAATATACATTTGATGGTCAGAATGTGACACAGGATGTATTGAGCGGGGCGATCCGGTTAGAAAGTGATGGAGATTCGGAAGCAGCAGATCCGGAAGCGCCGGAAGATGAAGCGGATGCCGGAATGAATGAAGAAGCAACAGATACGGAAGCGGAAAATGAAGCTGATGAAGCTGTAGAAGCAGATCCGGAGCCGGAAGCTGCTGATAATGAGACAGATCCGGAAGCAGACCAGAGAGCGTATGCGTCTGTGAATATTGGCTGGGTAACAGAGGAAGAAAAAGAGAATTTTGATCCGGTATATCTGGCAGGGGATCAGCTGACGGTGGCGGAGCTGGTGGATCGTTTGGGTGTAACGGATCAGAACGGTGCGAAAATTACATTGTATGCATCGTGGGATGATTGCCCGTGGATCGTGGCGGTAAACCTTTATTATACGTTAAGTCAGGCACAGCAGGGCTTTATTACAGATAGTGAGATTTTAAGTCATGCAACTGCATCAGATCGGGAGGACGGCAGTCCGATTGCTCCGGGATTCCATGAAAACGGAACATCTTTTTCGATTCTGGATTACCAGGCAGCGGATTTTACACAGTTCCGACACGCGGGAAGCTGCACGGAAAATCTGACGGTTGTTGATAGTGCCGGGAGTATGTATTATAAGCAGATAACGGTTTATGTGGTGGATACGGCGGCGGTAGATGTGAAACCAGACGGGACGACGCGTTTTATTAGCGAAAAATATTATGAAAAGTCTTATGAGCAGGGAGGTTTTGAAGATAATTCGGTTTGGAAAACTGATCCTGAATATGTGGCGGCGCTTCGGACGGCGTTTGATAATCTGAAAAATGATACGCCGGTGGCATCGTATGTGTTGACTTATGAGACGCGCCAGCAGATCAATGAGTATACGGCGGAACATGGAGTGGGGAATAGCAGGGAGCCGGATGCATTGCAGAAGCTTTATGACCTGTATCTTGCACCGAACCGAGTAAGGTAAAAATGAAGAAAGAGGTTGTTGCGATGTCGCAACAAAATGGAAAGAGGAAGATACCGTGAAGATATCTTCCTCTTTTGCTTTTTAAAGTTGGTTAAAGTAGTCGAACCATGCGGCTAAGATTTCAGCTCTGTTTTCGAGAATGTAGCGGGCGATTTTTTTTAGATCACCCTGTGGAATCTGGCTTTTATTGTGTGCGAGTTCGATTCCGTCAGCTGTGATCCAGAATTTTGTTGCGCTGGATGTTTGTTGTCCTTTGCAAACGTGGATATGTGGTGGTTCTGCATTTTCGTTTGACCAAAAGAAAAATTTATATCCGAGGAAATCAAGCAGGGCTTTAGGCATTTTCACCGCCTCCTTTCTGGGCGAAGTCCCAGATGAGGGATGAGTTGTTCTTGGCGTATTTTTTCAGTTGCAAAATTTCATCTTCTGAAAAGCCGAAAGATTTGTGTACGATTTCGCCGGGGAGTGTTAGGTCAAGGAAATCAAAGCCGTTGGGATTAGGGCGCTCGAAGTGGACTTTTACGATGTCGAAGCCGTCTTTTTCGAGGAGCGCGCTGTGGGTTGTTACAATATTGTTTACAGTCGAATAGTAGTACATATTTAATCCTCGCTTTCTTGCAGGTTTTGAAAAAGATTTTTGGTATTGCCTTTGAAGTGGGTGCCGTTACCGGTTCCTATTTCGGAAAAAGATTCTACTGTTTCGGCGTTTGGAATTTCGTCCGGAATGTATTCCAGAATGTCGCCGGGCTGACAGTTTAAGAGAGTACAAATAATGTTGAGTGTTTCGGTTGAGATCGGATCACTGTTGCGTAAACGTTGTAAAGTGCTTTGAGGTAATAGTTTTTCTTTGCGGATGCGTGTGGTGTTGTATCCGGCATCCTTAAGCTGTGAAAGAATATTTTTATAGATTATCATTTGAAGTCCTCCTTTAATAATATTATATCACAAAAAAGCACTTTTTAAAGTGCAAAAATATACAATAAAAAGCACCCTATTTCGTGCAAAATGCCAGTAGACAATGCACCTTTAAAGGTGTATATTTATATCATAAGGAACAGGAAATAAACGAAAACAGGAGGACAAATATATGAGAAAAACTGGTTTGAAATTCATCTGGGAAAAAGGAAGCAAGAATGACAACGCGATAAAAGTATTTAAGGAAAATAATATTTCTTTGGAATATGACCATTTCGGAAACTTGACAGCTGATTTTTATGGAATCGGAATTTTTGAAAAAGTCGAATATGAACACATTGAAAATGATGTTTTTGAAATTTGCATAGCATGAAAGGAACTGTAATGACGAGAAAAGATGAAATTGAAATGGAGATCAGAAATCAGGCGGTGCGGTTATATCCAAGTTGTGTTGCACTTTTTGAACTGCCGGCAATGGTATATGCGCAGATAGTAAAAGATAATGATACGAGAAAGAGACCGTATAGGGTCAGCGTTGAGAGATGCAGTAAAGTGATTCAGACGATGAACTTTTAGATAGATCATAAAAACAAAAGTAGCCCGCCCCGGAGGTTACGAGGGCAGAAAGGATGCAGGATGAAATCATATAAAGATTTTGCAAAGGAATCTATTGGAAGTAGCGACATTGGGGCGCTGGTACTGGTTGGAGGAGGTGCCGGAGATATTCAGAATCAGTTTTTATTTTTTGGCGAAGATGGAAGCTACCGGGCGTATATGGTCACTGGTGCAGACGTAGAGATTGGAAGCCATTATGAAAAGGTAGCAGCCTTTAAAGGGTGGCTTAGAATCTATGATGATGATGGAAAGACTTTTGAAAAGAGTGCTGCTGAGATTAACGTGTATCGTTCCGGAGATTTTGGCTGTATTATCCAGACGCTGTAGTCGGAGCGCCTCGGCGGTGCTGTTGGGTTGTTGTAGTTTAAATTCGGGTGCGAGACCCGAAGCGCCGCCTTTGCGCTATCGGCTCACAGTGTAAAGTAAGCCGGTATGATTTTGCGGTGGGATATAGTGGCGTGAGAAAAAGAAAATTCGCTCCTTGTTCGCCGATCTTAACCTGGAGACCGTCGTGAGAGTGGATTTTTTTATAGATAGTAACGAGGGAAGGAGGTTCTAATTTTAAAATGACGGGATGGAGGAAACCGGATGGATAGAGACAGAGTAAATGAAGTGTTGTATAACAGGCCGTATGATTCGTTGTATAACAGATGCTTTGGGTGGCTTGGGTTATGGGCTGAATGGAAGCATGTGTTGGAGTATGGTGCAGATGCTTTGAGGTGTACGGATGGGCAGATTTTAAATGGCATCCGGAACCGGATGGTTTATTGGCTGTCAGAGCTTGCCATTAGCGAATATACGATGGATGATGTGCGCGAGGAAGCGCAGATGAATGGGATAGATCTGGATGATATGATGATGGAGCTGCCGCCGGTAATGGATGAAAATTATATGGTAGATGCAGAAAGCATTATGGAAAAGGGTACCAGGGCGTTGCAGCTTTATGAAATGTCCCAGGATTATCATTATGTTGCGGATCAGATGCAGATGCTTATTGATCTGGAAGATCAAGCGCTGCTTAAAAGGCTTAAGGCGGAAACAGCGTTTGTCTGGCGGTTAAAATATGCTTTGCGGGATAAAAATTTAGTGCTGGTAAAACAGTTCCTGGATGTGGATGCCCGTATGACACAGCTGCAGAGAAGCCGTGCTTTGATTGAGATGCGGATGATGCATAAATCGCCGTTTGAACATGAGTAACAAGAAACAGTGATGGCCGCTGGATGCGGCAGGAAGAGAGGAAAAGAATTATGGCTATGGAATTAAAGTTTGTAGCTCCGAAAATGGAGGAAACGTTCGGAAAGTTGACTTTTGGAGGCGTTGGTGAGGCCGAAACGGCATATGTTAATGGAAGATCGCGTGTGACTGGTCGCAGTTATCATTTGTTTTCCACCCGTCAGCGTGCGGATGATGTCGTGGTGACGCTGCCGGCGTCAGTCGGCGAGAAACATTTTGGTTACGATCAGCCGGTGGTGCTTATCAATGCGCGTCTTACAGCAGGCGGCAAAAATATCGAGGGAAGCGGTTACACAGATTATAAGATGACTGCAGATGATATGGTGACGCCGGAAGAGGCTGCCAAGCTTGCGCAGTCTGAAAAGTAAGCAGTAGAGTAAGTGATACTTGAACTTGAAAAGAAATGAAGAGAGTCGCAGGAAGCGGCAGGAAGAGAGGAAAAGAATATGAGACTTAAAGAGGGAATTGTTGTTGATGAGGTAAGGACTTTCGGAAATCTGAAATTTTCGGGTTTGCGTCGTGAAGTGTATGAGCGTGATGACGAGGGAAACAGTACCGGCGTGTTGGTTAAGCGTACATATGATCTTAAGAGTGAGGCGCAGGGACGTATGATCCAGGTGTCATTGCCGCCGGAGGCTGATCTGAAAGAGTTTGAGTATGACCAGCCGGTGAAGCTTGTTGATGTGCAGATTGATGCTGTGGCGGATGCGCAGGGACGTAATCGTGCGGACGCAACCTGGTATCTTAATGCTAAAGATCTTGTGCCGGTTGGAACGGTGCCGGGTGGATCCGGAACCGGAGCGGGAAAGCCGCAGGATAAGCAGCCGGAAAAGAAGGCATAAATAAATGAATCTGTTTTGGCGCTGGGGACGGCGCATAAAAAAGTGGGATGACAGACTGGTAGCTCGGTCTGTCATCTTTTTGTTAATCACATCAACGGCGATTGGAATCTGGCTTGTGTGGAGACAGAATTTGTTGCGATTTGTGGATGCATCGGTAATCAGTAAGATAGCAACGGTGTGCCTGTTTGATGTGATGCTGTTGCTCGTTGTATGTAGCGTTATGCATCGCCAGCGTTGGTATTGGGAGGATTTGTGCAATCGACAGGAGCTTGCCCGTATGTTGATCGATAATATGTGGTATGGATCTGATATGAGATCTAACGGCAAAGGAGACCAGGACTTGATAACATATGTGCCGCATTTGTACTTCTGGCGTCGGTATAGTATCACGGATTTCCCGCGGCTTTATTATAAGCGGAGAAAGGGGCGGATCTATATTACGGTCAAGATAACAATGGGAAAGTACCAGGACAGCCTGTTGAAGCTTGATAGTAAGGTGGAAACTGGATTGGACTGTGAGCTTATAGCGTCAAGCTATAAGCACAAGTGGCAGCATTATACGTTTTTGTGTGATGTGCAATCAAGCCGGATCCAATTAACGGAAATGAAATGCTATGACGGAAAGATGCCGCTGATGCGTCATCTGAAATGGGCTTATGAGGAGCATCCGCATGCGTTGATTGTGGGTGAGACGGGATCCGGAAAAACTTATGCATTGATGAGCTTTATCGAGGCAGTCGCTAAATCCGGCGCCGCTTTGGTTGTGATCGATGCAAAAAATGCAGATCTTTCCGGTCTGGCGGGGTATCTTCCGGAAGTATATTCCGGATCCGCTGATATTAAAGAGCAGGTTATAAAGTTTTATGAAGACATGCTCGACCGCATGGAGAGTATGAAACGTTGTGCCGATTATGAGCCGGGGCGGAATTATCGTGCGTTGGGCTTTCAGGCGCGTTTTATGATCTTTGACGAGTACGTGGCATATTTGTCGATGTTGCAGAAAAAAGAAGCCGAGGAAGTGATTAGTTATCTGCAAAAGATTGTTCTGCTCGGACGCCAGGCGGGATTTTTTGTGATCTTGTCTTGTCAGCGTCCGGATGCAAAGTATCTGCCGGATGGTGTCCGGGATCAGTTCGGACTCCGGATAGCCCTTGGTGCGATGACGGATAGCGGCTATACTATGATGTTTGGCACGACAGAAAAGCAGTTTATTACAAAAGACATCAAAGGACGTGGTTATGTAGGGCTTTGGGATGGCGTAATAACAGAGTTTTACGCGCCATATGTGCCGTCGGATCATCATTTCAGAGAGAGTATCGGCGTTGCTTACGCCGGGGCGCACGCGGGCGGAACGTCCGGCAAGCTTTTCCCGGCGAGCGCGGGGAGCGTCGCAAGCCCTGCCCCGCGCGCGGTCGGAGACAAAGCGCAGCGAGGGCAGGGCGAAGCGTAAGCTGGGGAGCGGAGAGCAGGGAAAAAGCGGGAGACGGCGCAGCCGTCTCCCGCGTGACCCCCGGCATGTAACACGGGGGTACACTTTTCATACCAGATGTGTCACAAAGGCAGAAAACATGCGGGTTTGATGCCATTTCCCAAAAGTTCGACATAGTGGAAAAAGTCGAACTTTTAAAATCAGGATTTTGAAAAAAAAAGAATATGCTGTTTATTTCCGGCAATCAAGCCGTAGAGCTTATACGTCAGTCGAAGCCTGTGGGTATGTGGGTATTTATGCGGGTTACGCAGGCAGGAAAAACGGGTGGGTAACGGGTGGGTAAGCGGTGGAAAAGATGCAGTTTCTTTTCCGCGACTTACCCATGCGTTATCCATGCGTTTTTTGCCGGAGTGCATAAATATCCATATATCCACGGCTTAAAAAAATGAATTAGAGGAGGACAGGGAAATGGGGCTGTCAGGTGCTACGATCCGGGAAAGGAGGAAAGAGGATCATATGACGCAAAAGGAACTGGCGGAATTGTTGCAGATTTCACCGACGTATCTTGCGGAAATTGAGACGGGACGGCGTAAAGCATCTGACAAGCTTTTAGAAAGAATAAAATTTTTCCTTGATTTGTACCGACCGGATACCGGATTGGAAATATTGCTGGATTATTGTCGGATACGTTTTTCGAGCACTGACATAAAGCATATTTTGGAGGATGTCTTAGGTATTCGGCTTAAATATATGATTCGTGAGAATCACGCGCTATACGGCTACAGTGCACAGTATCTTATGGGAGATATTGTTGTGATGCATTCGGAAGATGAGAAGTTGGGGTGCTTGCTGGAACTTAAGGGCAAGGGGTGCCGTCAGTTTGAGATCTTTTTAAAAGCGCAGGGACGTACATGGTTTGACTTTTTTCGGCAGGTGGAAAAGGAACACGGCGTGTACAAGCGGATTGATATAGCGATCAATGATAAAGCTGGTTGGCTTGATATTCCGTACCTTGCGGAAAAGTGCAGGAAGGAAGAGTATAGCACGATATTTCGGGCGTATCGGAACTATCAAAGCGGCGAACTTATACGTGCAAGAGAGGATGACAGGGATCAGATGGGGAATACGTTATATCTTGGCAGTATGAAGAGCGAAATTTATTTTTGCATTTATGAAAAAGATTATGAACAGTACGTAAAAACTGGACGAGAAATTGAAGATGCAGATGTGAAGAACCGTTTTGAGATACGGCTTAAGGATGATCGTGCTACTCATGCTGTTGAGGATCTGCTTGATTATGAGGATCCTGCAAGAACAGCATTTGGAATTATTAACCGTTATGTGACTTTTCTGACGCCAAAAGCCGGAGAGGAGGATATAACTAAATGGGACATCGATCCTATGTGGGCGCGGTTTATCGGAGACGAGGACCGCCAGTTGAAGCTGACAGATGCACCGGAGCCGTACACTTTAGAGCGGACACTTAACTGGATCAGACGTCAGGTGGCGCCATCTTTTAAGATGCTGCACCAACTTGCGGAGATTCGGGGGGAAGCAGATCTGCTTGATCGGATGATTGATGAGGCAAAGTTATCTCCGCAGCATAAAAAGTTGTTGAAACAACAGCAAACAGAAGTAAAAGAGATGCTTGCAGAACGGTTTGCTGATATGGGGATCCGGGTTGATCCGGATACTGGAGAAATTATGGAAGCGTAGAAAATGATTTGTTGCGATGTCGCAACAGGAAGGAAGTGTGAATATGTATTTTGGTCAGAATGCTTTTAACCTTGTGATGGCAAATATTCAGCCGCTTGTATTGCTTTCGATTGCGGTGGTTGGTCTTGTGCTGCTGGTACAGCATAAGACGGTAGGTATGGTGATGCTTATTGGGGCAGCGATCGTTGCTGTGGGTCTTGTGTTTAATCCTACTGGCGCAAAGGATGCCATGCTGTCAGTGTTTAATACAGTAATTGGTGGAGGTGCGATCATGGGAGTTGCACCTTTTATTTAACCTGTATTGGATTAAAAGCGGATTTTATTATTATATCATGAAAAGGAAAAAGACGATTTGATGTGAATACTCCGGTGCTCCTGCACCGGAGGGAAAGGAAAATCATGCGGAAAGTAAAAAGTTATTCGAGCGTCTGGAAGTTTGAGCGGGTGTTGAGCTCGATCGGTGATATACCGCTTCTTGTTCCGGCAACGTTTGTGCAGATTGCGTGGGGCGTGGGAACTTTTTTTGTGATAATGTTGTTCTTAGGAAAACTCCCACCGCTTTGCTATATTGATAATCTGCTTTTTAAGTATGGGGTGCTGCCGGTCGGTGTTGCATGGTTTATGTCCAAGAAGACGTTTGATGGAAAGAAGCCGTACAGTTATTTAAAAAGTGTTGCGTTGTACCTGGTACGTCCGAAGGTTACTTATGCAGGATGCCGGGTGAAGTATAGAAAAGAAAAACTTCAAGAAGAAGTGACGATAGTGAGGTGTTATAAGTATGTTCCCGATTAAGTATATCGAAAACAATTTGGTGCTTAACAATGAAAAAGAATGTTTTGCGTACTATGAAATGTTGCCGTATAATTATTCTTTTTTGTCTGTTGAGCAGAAAAATCAGATTCATGACGAGTTCCGGCAGCTTGTTGCGGCGAATAAAACTGGGCGGTTGCATTTTTTAATGATTGCTGCAGAATCAAGTATTACGGAGAGACAGGAACGCTCAAAGCGATGTGTGAGGAGCAGACATAAGAAAGCGGCGGAATACTTTATTGATAAACAGACGGAGGTGCTTGTGAAAGACGCATCACAGTCTGCAGTGGAAGATGGAATAAATGTGCAGCAAAAAAGCGGTAGTCAGATTGATTATCGCTTTTTTCTTGGAATAAAGCTTGTGTCTGTGAATGAAGAGATGTCGATGAAACGTATTCATCAGTATGTAAAGAGTGTGCTGTCAGATTTTGTGAAGGAGGTAAACCATCAGCTTGCAGGAGATTTTTATAGTGTTGATAATGCAGAAATGGCACGTTTTGCGCGTATGGAAAAGCATTTGTTTAAGCGATTGAACAGGCGCTTCCGGTTTAAGCCGATGACAGAAAAAGATTTTGGATATTTAATTGAACATTTATATGGTCAGGTGGCGGTGCCGTATTATCAGTATCATTATAAGCTGCCGAAAGAAAAGCTGCAGACAGAAACGCTTGTTAAGAAATATGATCTGTTGAAATTGTCCCGGTGTCTGTGTGAGGAGCATCAACGGTATGTGAAGTTGTCAAGGCAGGAAGGAACCGTGTACGCGGCATATTTGACGATAGATACAATTATTTCGGAAGTGGCTTTCCCATCATCCGAGATGCTGTATTATTCGCAGGAGGCTTTGAATTATCCGGTTGATGTCAGTATCAATGTTGAGGTGTCGCCGAATAAGAGTGCGTTGACTACCGTGCGGAATAAGAAAAAAGAGATGCAGGATCTGGACAATCATGCATATCAGAATAATCAGGATACAGATAATACAGTTCTTGATGGACTCCAGGCAGCGGTGGAACTGGAGGATGAATTGATTGCGACAAAGGATGCAATGTATAAGGTGTCATATGTGCTCCGGGTATCTGCTGATAGTTTGGAGGTGTTGGAGGAACGTGTGGATGAACTGATAGAACTGTATGGAGACAGTGATATTAAGCTTGTACGACCATTTGGGGATATGCTGGGGTTATCCGGAGAATTTGTACCGACAAGTAAGCGTTATATTAACGATTATGTACAGTATGTTACTGCAGATTTTTTTGCAGGCTTTGGATTTGGAGCGGCGCAAATTATCGGGGAAGAGTATGGACAGTATATCGGTATCAATACGACAACTGGGCGCCATGTTTATATTCGTCCGGAGCTTGCAGCGCAGGGAGTAAAAGGATCAGTAACAAATGCATTGTCAAAGGCGTTTCTTGGAAGCCTTGGCGGGGGTAAGTCGATGGCGGTGAATTTGCTTGCCACACTTGCGACGGTGTATGGGGCGAAAACGCTGATTATTGATCCTAAATCAGAGCGTGGACGCTGGAATATAGAGTTGAACCCGCTGGGATTGAATATAAGCATTGTGGAGTTGTCGAGCGCGGAGGAAAACCGGGGTATGCTTGATCCATTTGTGATTATGCGCCGAGCTAAAGATGCGGAAAGCCTTGCTATGGATGTGCTTACTTATTTAACAGGAGTAACAATCAATGATGGAGAACGTTTTCCAGTGCTTAGAGAGGCTGTGCGCCGGGTGGGAAAAAGTGAGAGGAGAGGAATGCTTTATGTTATCGAGGAATTGCATGCGGCAGGAAATCCGGTTGCAGAAAATCTTGCGCGTCACATTGAGGGGTTTTCTGATTATGACTTTGCATCGTTATTCTTTTCGGATGGCAGTGTGAAGAAGACGATAGGATTTGAAGGGGATATGAATATTATTCAGGTGCAGGATTTGGTGCTTCCAGATAAGGAAAAGTCACCGGACGAGTATTCAAGCGTCGAGCGTCTGTCTGTGGCTGCTATGATTGTTATATCCTCTTTTGCTTTGGATTTTATATATTCCGATCGGAGTGTTTTTAAGGAAGTTGTGATTGATGAGGCGTGGTCATTGCTGGGCGTTGCGCAAGGGAAAACGCTTGTCGGCAAACTGGTGCGTGCGGGGCGTTCGATGAATGCAGCGGTTGATATTGTAACGCAGAATACGGATGATGTTGGCGATGAAAAAATGAAGAATAATATTGGTCTAAAGTTTGCGTTCCGTTCAACAGATATTGTCGAGGTTAAGAAGATACTTACGTTTTTTGGACTTGATCCGGAGGATGAAGGAAACCAGAAACAGATTAAGGGACTGGAGAATGGAGAGTGTCTGTTTCAGGATCTTTATGGACGGACAGCTATAATTTATGTTGACGTGGTATTTGGCTGGTTGTTCCGTGCATTTGATACTCGTCCACCGCAGGAACCGGAAGAGGAGGTGCTGCCAGATGAACTTTTGGAGACTGTTTAAGTTGCGAAAGAAAAGTGTTTGGAAAGGTGGGAAAAAGGCGTTTGTTGGAATATTGGCAATAGGACTGCCGGTATTGCTTTTTATGCTTGTACCGCTTACTGCAAAGGCTAGTGGTCTGGTAGAGTTTACGCAGAATACGCAGTATTTGTATTCCACGTATGATCTGGGGAATTATGATCTGGATTTTTATGTGGATTCTTCTTGGAGCTGGTTGCCGTGGAATTGGATGGATGCGATTGGTCGGCAGGTGATGTATGGAATCTATTGTTTGACCAATATGGTGTGGATGCTAAGCCGGCTGCTTAGTTCGGCAACTGGATCAGTTGTGTCGGAAGCATATACGTTTGATCTGATAAATGAGGCGGCAGACAGTATTGGAACGAATATGCAGTATTTGGCGGGAGTAAGTACATCGGGAATATCCAGTGATGGATTTTATTTTGGCTTTTTGCCATGGGTGCTATTGATCCTTGGAATATATGTGGTGTATAAAGGGATGTTTAAGCGTGAGATGTCGGTTGCTCTTGGAGCTGTATTGAAGACTGTATTGATTTTTCTTTTTACTGGTGCGTTGATTGCTTATGCTCCGGAGTGTATTCGCAATGTGAATGATTTCTCGGCAGATATTTCACATGCAGCACTGGATCTTGGAACGGGTGTTGTTATGCCTGGAAGTAATCAGGGAGAAGGGGATAGTGTAGATTTAATTCGGGATAATCTCTTTTCCATTCAGGTATATCAGCCGTGGCTTTTGATGCAATGGGGGACTACGGATGTTGATGCGATTGGCAGTGACAGAGTGAGCGCATTGCTTAGTGCATCGCCCGATGGGAATTATGGTACGGATCGAGACACGATTGTGAAGGGCGAGGTTGAAACCTATGGAAATATGAGGATGTCGGTGCTGAAAGTTACAGCACGTTTTGGTGAGGTATTGTTCATCTTCCTGATCAATCTTGTTATCAGCATTTTTGTTATATTCTTGTGTGGGCTGATGGTTTTTACACAGATTTTGTTCGTCATTTATACTCTGTTTCTGGTGATTAGTTTTGTGCTGGCTATGTTTCCGGCGTGTGAAGGTATGTTGAAACGGTCACTTGTGAAAGTGTTTAATATCATAATGCTTCGGGCAGGATATACGCTGTTGATTACGGTAGCGTTTACAGTGTCTACGATGATTTATTCAATATCGCAGGGACATTCGTTTGCTGTCATTGGATTTTTGCAGATAGTTACATTTGTTGGTGTGTTTTTTGCGAAGAATGAGATATTGGGAATGATCTCATTGCTGGAGGATACGGGTACTCGGCGTGCCGGATCTCTTTTGGGTGGAGCATTGATTTATCGTGGATTACGCCGATCGCAGCGACAAAGGGCATTGCCAGTGCGATCTGGTGAGGTGGCAGCTAGCATTACTAAGGCGCCGCGTAAATGGGTTAATAAAAAGCTGGGTCAAGCGAAAGAGTATCAGCATGAGGCTGTAGATGAGGCTAAGATGCAGTTAAAATTTGCAAAGCGTAAGGCAGAAGGGGCGGTGGATCATCAGCTTCATGGATTGAAGGGTACTGATAAAGAGACGGTTGCTAAGAATCAGAAAGCTACAGAAATGGAGAAGAGACGTAGGGAACGAGATTACACGCTTGCAGATCGTATGCCGGAGGCAAAGGCATCAGATTTTCACACTGGGAGAGAAAAAGGTGTTTCGTCAGCGCGTGTTTATGATAAATATTTAGAGCGGTTTAAACTGCAAAAACAGTATAAACTTTCCAGAAATACGCCGCAGATTCAAAATATGGAGTTTACGAGTGCTTCGTGGAAGGAAGCGCAGGGTATGCATGTGCGACCGTCCTTGTGGAAGCAACCGCCAGAGAAAGAAAAGGTTGAGAAGAAATACCGTCGTCGCCGTTATGATAATAAGTCAGCGGACGGTATCTCGTGGGATGCGCCGGGGGTAGATTTAAGAGACGATCAGAAAGGTGGATTGCGTGGAACAGAAAAACATGTAAAAGAACATATGCCGAGACGGGCTTCAGATCGGAGCGTAGGAGGAAATGTAGAACAGGTGCATCCAGATCGGAGCGTAGGAGAAAATGTAGAGCAGGTGCGTTTAGATCGGAGCGTAGGAGGAAATGTAGAGCGGGTACATCCAGATCGGAGCGTAGGAGGAAATGTAGAGCAGGTACATCCAGATCGGAGTGTAGGAGGTGAAGGTGAATATGTAAGGAGAAGTGAAAAAAGGAAAGAGCAGATTGTAGCGTCGGTTAAGGCAGAACCAGTGAGGAGAGAAACAAGAAACTATAAAACGTCTGTTGAACAGAAGAAAGCAGAGAACGCAGAGAAAAAGAGAAAGCGGTGATGTAATTGGAAAAGATGCAGACAGTAAGAAGGTTTAAGATTATTCTTTTTATATTGCCAGCGTTGCTGCCGCTTTTGGTGGCGTTGTTTTCCGCGACTTTTCTTGTTATTACAGTAAAGCAAAAAAATAATGTGCGGTATGAAAGCGGTATGGAAGTAAATGAGAATGTGCAGGGATATGCTGCTTTAATTGCGCAGAAAGCGGGAGAACATGGAATTGGAGATTATGCGCGTTATTTAATGGCTATCATGATGGTGGAGTCAGGCGGTACGGGGAATGATCCTATGCAATCTCTTGCGGGAGTGCCGGAGGAGGAAAAAACTGCAGATTTGTCGATTGAATATGCTGTGGTTATATTTGCTGGATTATTGGAGAGGGGTAGAAATGCCGGAGTTGATATTGATACTATTATACAGGCATATAATTTTGGCGCTGGATACATAGATTTTGTGGCGGCAAATGGGAAAGAGCATAGCTATTCATTGGCGAGTGATTTTGCAGCGCGTTCGAGTCGTGGGGCAAAAGTTACTTATAATAATGCGATTGCAGTTCGGACGAATGGTGGATGGAGGTATGCATATGGAAATATGTTTTACGTGTATCTTGTACATCAATATCTTGCAGGTGATCCTTTGGACGTTGGAACAACGAATGTTATTATTCAGGAGGCGTTAAAGTATAGAGGGTGGTCGTATGTATGGGGAGGATCATCTCCATCAACGTCTTTTGATTGTTCCGGACTTACGTCATGGTGTTATGGTGTGGCAGGGTTGTCATTGCCGCGTACGGCGCAGCAACAGTATGATGCCATGCAGCACATTACATTGGATGAGGCGGTTCCTGGTGATCTTGTATTTTTTACAAATACGACTAACAGTGGGAATTATATAACGCATGTTGGAATCTATCTTGGTGATAATAAGATGTTTCATGCTGGAGATCCGATAGGATATGCAGATCTTACTGGGCGGTATTGGAGGCAGCATTTTGTGTGTTGTGGTCGTTATAACTAAATGGAGGGAAAAAGATGAAAGATAAAAAGAAAGCGGTATCTGATGCGGTGAGCGAAAAGCATTCTGTTGGACAGTTTGTGGAGAGAATGAGGGAAAAATTTAAAAGATTTGTTGCTGATAGGAAACAGAAGAAAATTGATAGTGGGGAAGCGGAGCTTCCGGTGTTCCGTGTTGGTACGAATAAGAAGGGAGTCATTGCGTTATGGGTTGTGATGATCGCAAGTTTATCTTTTGGTATTTATAAGAACTTTACTGCGATTGATAAGGAAACCGTACATGAAAGGGTAGTTGTAGAGCCGGAAGTGTCTGATACAAATGATCTGGAAAACTTTGTGGAACGGTTTGCGTACATTTATCATGCATGGGATACGAGCCAGGAATCAAAGAATGATCGGCAGGTAGTGTTGAGAACATATATGACGGATACTTTGGCAGGGTTAAATACGTCTGTTGTCACTTCTGATTGCCCTACTACTTCGTCTGTGGTGGGTGTGCGGATATCGGATGTGCGGGATCTTGGAGACGGTTATTATCAGGTAAGATATATGGTGCGCCAGAATATATTTGCAAGTGGAAGTAGTGATGTTGCGTTTGTGAGCAGGAATGATCTTCCAATGGTTGCGACATCGCAACAGGATGAGATATCTGTAGATGATTTTGAGGGAACACAGACAGGAGAAACAGCGGGAGATCTTGCTACAGAAATGCCGGAAGAGACAACGGAAGCGGATGATACGGTGACAACGACAAATATATCTTATGGAGATGCAGTGACGATAAAGACGTCAACGGAAACAGAAGCGGATGGTACGGTGACAACGGTGACGTTGCGGGAAAGTTATTATCGTGTGGATGTGTACCGAGATAATGTAGGGGGAATGATTGTTGTGACCAGTCCGACATCCTGTGGTGTACCTGGAAAAGCTGATTACAGTGAGAAAGAATATCAGACAGATGGAACGGTTGATGTAGCAGCAATGACAGAGATTGAAGACTTTCTTGGAACATTTTTTGGTATGTATCCATCAGCAACAGAGAAAGAGTTGGCATATTATGCGGTGCCTGGAACGATGGATGTGATCGGCGCGGACTATGTTTATGATGGGTTGTATAATGCAGCCTATTATAAGGAAAATGATCAAATTAAGGCACATGTATTTGTGAAGTATCTGGATCAGGTAGCAAAAGTAACAGAATATGCTGAATATACGCTCACGTTAGAAAAGGGCGATAATTGGCGGATTGTAGATGCGAAGTAGTAGAAAAGAAAAGAAAAGACTTTCCTTGTTGGAAGGTCTTTTTTTTTGTGTGTGTGTTGAACAAAAATGTGAAATTGCAGTTATTAAGTTATATGGGGAATAGTGTATAGCATATTGTTAGAGGGAGTATGAGATTTGCAGAAATCATAGAAAGTGTGGGTATGTGGGGAACCTGTTTTATATGAAAGTGTGGAGAAGCTTGTGGGAAAAGTGGTTGGTAAATTGTGGGAAAGGTGTTTTTGCTTTTCCATGATTTATCAATACTTTGTCCATAGCTTATCCATGCTGGAATGCAGGTTATCCATATATCCATGCTTTGATAATAATTTGTAAAATGTTGGAGGTGTATTTCATGGAATACTTCGTGGAATACTTTGCCGAAAAAAAGATACTTTTTACGAAAAAAAGGTGTTGTTTTGGAAAAAGAATGACATAGAAAAACCCGGTAAAATCAACGACCTGTGATTCTGCCGGGTTTTGTGACAGCGGAGACGGCGGGATTCGAACCCGCGTGCCCCGGAGGGCTAACGCATTTCGAGTGCGCCCCGTTATGACCGCTTCGATACGTCTCCGAATGAATGGCTCACAGAGGATTCTACTGTGAGACACTCGATTAGTATATCATATCTGGTTGATTTTGCAAGATGCTTTCGCGAAAAGTCTTGAAATAAGTTTTTTCGGGAGATACTATTTTTATAGCATAACAGGAGGGTAAGGTATGGAAAATAAGACACGGGAAGCAATCCGGTTTGAGGGAAGCGTGCAGGGCGTTGGATTCCGCTACCGGATGTCACAGCTTGCAAGACACTACGATGTGACGGGATGGGTCAGAAATGAGTACGATGGAAGCGTCTCGGCAGAACTGCAGGGGAGACGGGAGGCGATCGACGAGATCATTGCGCGCCTTAGGGAGGATTCCTATATTTATCTGGACAGAGTGAGCCGGCAGAAACTCGAATTAAACGAAGAGGAGCGGGCATTTTCCGTGCGCTATTAGGCGCTGCGGCGCGCTGGTGCTGTGAAACACAGTTGCAAAATGGCGTCGAAGAGGGTAATATTCTATATAGAAAACTGCGGTCCGGATGCGGACCCACAGACCATGAACTGATGGTACGAAAAGACGGAAACAGGAGGAGAAGCAGATGAAGAGAATCGGTATGTTGACGAGTGGCGGAGACTGCCAGGCATTGAATGCTGCCATGCGCGGTGTTGTTAAAGGACTCAGCGAGAACGTGGATGAATTGGAAGTATATGGTTTTTTGAATGGCTATAAAGGTCTGATTTACGGGGACTACCGGCTGCTGACATCCGCGGATTTCTCCGGTATTCTGACGAAAGGCGGCACGATTCTCGGATCATCGCGACAGCCGTTTAAGCAGATGCGTGTGCCGGATGCAAACGGACTGGACAAGGTGGAGGCGATGAAGGCGACCTACCACAAGCTCAACCTGGACTGTCTGGTGATCCTCGGAGGAAACGGAACACAGAAGACGGCGAACCTGCTTCGGGAAGAGGGGTTAAATATTATCCATCTGCCGAAGACGATCGACAACGATATTTACGGGACGGACGTCACATTCGGATTTCAGAGTGCCATCAATATCGCCACAGATTGCATTGACTGTATCCACACGACGGCAGCGTCCCACAACCGCGTCTTTATTGTTGAGGTCATGGGGCATAAAGTCGGCTGGCTGACGCTTTATGCTGGCGTTGCGGGGGGCGCGGATATTATTCTGCTTCCGGAAATACCGTACGACATCGAGAAAGTGATTGCCGCGATCAACAAGCGCACGAAGGCAGGAAAAGGATTTACCATACTTGCGGTTGCCGAGGGAGCCATCTCCAAGGAGGATGCGGCGCTCTCCAAGAAAGAGTACAAGGAAAAAGTGGCAAAGCGGAAATATCCGTCTGTTTCCTACGAGATTGCAGACCGTATATTCAAGGAGACCGGCGTCGAGGTGCGCGTGACTGTACCGGGTCACACACAGCGCGGCGGAAGCCCATGTCCGTATGACCGTGTGCTCTGCACGAGACTCGGTTCGGCGGCGGCAAAAGCGATCATGGACGAGAACTACGGCAACATGGTTGCCATGGTCAATGGCAAGATCAAATATGTACCGCTCGGAGACGTGGCGGGCAAATTAAAAACGGTCGATCCGAACGACCAGATGATAAAAGAAGCAAAGCGGATTGGAATCAGCTTTGGAGATTAAGGTGAGGGAAAAGCATGTCATATCAGGCATTATATCGTAAGTTCCGTCCGCAGGAGTTTGACGATGTAAAAGGACAGGATCATATTGTAACAACGTTAAAGAATCAGATTAAAGCAGACAGAATCGGACATGCTTATCTATTTTGCGGAACCAGAGGAACGGGAAAGACGACGATTGCCAAGATTTTTGCGAAGGCGGTCAACTGTGAGCATCCGGTGGACGGGAGTCCGTGCGGGGAATGTCCGACATGCAGGGCGATTGCGGCAGGCAATTCCATGAACGTGATTGAAATCGATGCGGCTTCCAACAACGGCGTCGACAACATCCGCCAGATCCGCGAGGAGGTGGAGTACCGTCCGACCGAAGGAAAATACAAAGTCTACATTATCGATGAGGTGCATATGCTTTCCATAGGAGCGTTCAATGCACTGCTTAAGACCCTGGAGGAACCGCCGGCGTATGTCATTTTTATTCTGGCGACCACCGAGGCGCACAAGATTCCGATCACGATTCTATCACGGTGCCAGCGCTATGATTTCCGCAGGATCTCGATCGACACGATCACTGCCCGCCTGCGGGAACTGATGGATGCGGAGCAGGTGACGGTGGAGGACAGGGCGCTGCGCTATATCGCCAAGGCGGGAGACGGCTCGATGCGTGACGCGTTAAGCCTTCTGGATCAGTGTATCGCTTTTTACCTGGGACAGGAGCTCACTTACGACAAAGTGCTGGATACGCTCGGAGCAGTCGACACAGAGATTTTCAGCCGTCTGCTCAGACAGATCCTCGATAAAAATATCACGGGGGCAATCCAGACCGTGGAGACGCTCGTGATCGAAGGACGGGAGTTAGGGCAGTTTGTCACGGATTTCACATGGTATCTGCGCAATCTGATGCTGGTGCAAAGCTCGGATGATATGGAGGATGTGCTTGACATCTCTTCGGAAAATCTGGCGCTCCTGAAGGAAGAGGCGTCTATGGTGGACGCTGATATTCTGATGCGCTATATCCGCATTTTCTCGGAGCTTGGCGGCCAGATCAAATATGCCAGCCAGAAGCGGATTCTGATTGAAATTGCGATAATTAAGTTATGTAAACCGGAAATGGAAAAAGATTACACGTCCCTGGTGGACCGCATCGACAGCCTGGAGAAGAAACTGGAAAAAGGCGTTGTGATGGCGGCACCGGGGAGTGCCAGGCAGGGCGTAGGTGGAAGCGCGCAGGGGGCACAGGGAGGCTCGCTGCCCAAGGCAGAACTGCCCAAGGCGATTCCGGAGGATGTGAAGCAGGTGCTGACAAACTGGGGCGGCATCTTATCGCAGCTTACCGGCGTGACAAAGACGTATCTTAAGATGGCGACCCGGTCGCTCGGACCGAACGGGGAATTGATGCTGGTGTTCGATGACAAAAACGCTTATGAGTACGTCGAGCAGAACCGTTCGGATTGCCAGGACGCATTAAAAGCGGCAGCGGCGGACCGGATCGGCAAAGAGGTTGCGATTCTGGTGAAGTTAAACGATACGGGGCATGCCAGTGACGAGGTCTATCCGGATCTGGGCGCGCTCATTCAGATGGACATCGAGGAAGAGGATTTTTAAAGCTGGACGAATCACACAATTTATATTATGATAGATGGAACAGTCCTAAGAGAAAAGCAGGAGGAAGCAGACATGGCAAAAAGAGGTGGATTCCCGGGCGGTATGCCGGGTAATATGAATAACCTTATGAAGCAGGCGCAGAAAATGCAGCGCCAGATGGAAGAGGCTCAGAAGGAGTTAGAAGAGAAGGAAGTGACTGCGGCAGCGGGCGGCGGAGCTGTGGAAGTGACGGTATCCGGCAAGCATGAGATAACGAAAGTAAAGCTTTCCCCGGAGGTTGTGGATCCGGATGACATCGAGATGCTGGAGGATCTGATTATGGCGGCGGCAAACGAGGCCTACCGTCAGTTAGACGAGTTTTCCCAGAGTTCCATGGCAAAGATTACCGGCGGCATGGGCGGACTTGGCGGAATGCCATTCTAATAGAATTTATAACTGCACCTGTGTGGCGATCGCGCTGTACGGGTGCAGTTTTGTTTTATGGCAATGCCTATCTGATACGGCAGTGCCATGAAACAAGAGCAACCTGCGTGGGGGCACATGGTGCTCAGAGCTTTGCCTTGAATACCTCGTCGGCGGGATAGCCGCCGGCGCACTTCTGCATGCCGCGCTGGATGCTGTCGGCGGAGGTGCCCCAGTCCTTGTCCTTGTTGCGGTAGTCGTTTTTCTCAACAAACCAGGACACTTCTTTTTGGAGCCGGTCGAGATTGTCCTGTATCATCGAGAAGGCTTTGGGATAAAACTCTTTTTTCTCGTCATCGGTCAGCTTGTCCTCGGCTGCCTCGATCAGGTCGCCGAAGTGCGGCAGGCAGAATCCCCTGCTTTTTTCAAAAAGTGCGCGGAATTCCTCATTTTTCTTATACAGGTCGAAAAAAGTATCCAGATAACGGCCGTAGATCTGATGGAAATGGTCGCAGACATAGCAGTCGGTGGTCTTAGCGGCGATCCATGCGCCGAGAGGCGTTTTGGGCGCATTCCCGGATGAGACATCCGTGTGCTTCATGCGTTTGATAAAGCTGGATTTGCCGGGCGTAAAATGTGCCAGCTCATCGCCGAGCTCCTGGTTCAGCTTTTTTAAGTGTGTGCTTAAGATCAGGGCGTTGCCGAGCCGGTTGCCGTAGTCGTACATCATCTTGAAGTGGTGGCGGCAGAAACCGGTGGCGTCTGTTTTGGCACGGATATCATCTTCCATATAGGCAGAGCCGAGGATGAAGGAGATGGCATGCTGCTCGGCCTCGCGTTCCAGGTAGCAGAAAGGGCATTCGTCGTCTGCGTGGAAGGCATTCATCAAAGGGATGGTTGCAATCGTTTCTTTCATGGTAATCTCCGTTTCTTTTCATACAATCTGTGAATAAATCCAGTATAGCATACCAGAGGAAGAAAAATCAAAACCGCCTTGTAAAATGCGGCGTTATCAAGTAATATATATAAGGCTGCAGGGAAAGCCTGGCAGTGTTGACAGGAAGTTTGAGGGAGAGAATGGAATACTATAGCAGACAGATCAGCAAGTTAATACAGGAATTATCCGCCCTGCCGGGAATCGGCACGAAGTCTGCACAGCGTCTGGCATTTCATATCCTGAATATGCCAAAGGAGCAGGTGGAGGAGCTTTCTTCTGCGATTTTGGACGCAAAGCAGAATGTGCGGTATTGCAAGGAATGTTTTACGCTGACAGATGAGGAAATCTGTCCGATCTGCAGCGACAGTTCCAGGAACCATAAGGTAATTATGGTGGTGGAGAACACGAGGGATCTCGCGGCATACGAGAAGACACAGAAGTATGACGGGGTATATCATGTGCTGCACGGCGCCATCTCGCCCATGCTCGGAATCGGGCCGGGGGACATCAAACTCAAAGAACTGATGCAGCGCCTGCAAAAGGATGTGGATGAGGTCATCATTGCGACGAATTCCAGCCTGGAGGGGGAGACGACGGCAATGTATATCAGCAAACTGATCAAACCGACCGGTATAAAAGTTACGCGGATTGCGAGCGGTGTGCCGGTGGGCGGCGATCTGGAATATATTGATGAGGTGACGCTTCTGCGCGCGCTTGAGGGGCGCACGGAACTGTAGTGACCGCATGAGAAAAGGATGCAACTGTCCGGCATCTGGGGCGGGCGGATGACAATCAGATATAAGAAAGGACCATGACACGACATGACGAATCTGGAACTTCAAAAGACAGCAAATGAAATTCGCAAAAGCATTGTAACAGCGGTGCACAGTGCAAAAGCGGGACACCCGGGCGGATCGCTCTCGGCGGCAGATATTTTCACATATCTGTACTTTGAGGAGCTGAACATTGATCCGAAGAATCCGAAGATGGCGGATCGTGACCGGTTTGTGTTGTCCAAAGGACACACGGCACCCGGACTTTACGCTGCGCTTGCAGAGCGTGGATTTTTCCCTAAGGAGGATCTGGTGACGCTGCGCCACACAGGATCCTATCTGCAGGGACATCCGGATATGAAGCATATTCCGGGCGTGGATATGTCGAGCGGTTCTCTGGGACAGGGGCTCTCGGTGGCAGTGGGAATGGCTGCGGCAGGAAAGTTTGATAAGAAAGATTACCGTGTATATGCACTTTGCGGTGACGGAGAGATCCAGGAGGGACAGATCTGGGAGGCTGCCATGTGGGCAGGCTTTAAGAAGCTGGATAATCTGGTGGTGATCGTGGATAACAACAACCTCCAGATTGACGGTTCCATTGACGCGGTATGTTCTCCGTACCCGATCGACAAGAAGTTTGAGGCGTTCAATTTCCATACGATCAACATCAACGGAAATGATTTTGACGAGATCCGTGCGGCTTTTGCGGAGGCGCGGGCGACCAAGGGAATGCCGACGGCGATTATCGCAAAGACATTAAAGGGAAAAGGTGTTTCATTCATGGAGAATGCCGTTGACTGGCACGGAAAAGCACCGAATGATGATGAATATAAGATCGCAATGGAAGATCTGGAAAAGGCAGGTGCAGCATTATGTCAGAATTAGGAAAGAAGATTGCAACCAGAGAGAGTTACGGCAACGCACTGGTAGAGCTTGGAAAAGAGCATGAAGATCTGATCGTGCTGGACGCGGATCTGGCAGGTGCGACAAAGACCGGCATTTTTAAGAAGGCATTTCCGGAGCGCCACTGGGACATCGGTATTGCCGAGGCGAATATGACAGGAATCGCGGCAGGTCTTGCAACCTGCGGAAAAGTTCCGTTTATCAGTTCTTTTGCGATGTTTGCGGCGGGCAGAAATTACGAGCAGGTGCGCAACTCGATCGGTTACCCGCACCTCAATGTGAAGATCGGAGCGACCCATGCGGGAATCTCCGTGGGTGAGGACGGAGCGACTCATCAGTGCCTGGAGGATCTGGCTTTGATGCGCGCGATCCCGGGAATGGTCGTGCTCAATCCGGCGGACGATGTGGAGGCGCGTGCGGCAGTGCATGCGGCGTATGATCACGTGGGACCGGTGTACCTGCGTTTTGGACGACTGGCGGTTCCGGTGTTTAATGACGAGGCGACCTACCGGTTTGAGATCGGCAAGGGAATTGTGTTAAAAGAGGGAAAAGATGTCTCGGTATTTGCAACAGGATTGTGTGTGAACGAGGCGAGAGAGGCGGAGAAGCTTCTGGCAGCAGACGGTATTGATGCGGAGATTATCAACATCCATACGATCAAGCCGCTGGATGAGGAGCTGGTACTTGCGTCCGCAGCGAAGACCGGAAAAGTAGTAACGATCGAGGAACATTCCGTGGTCGGCGGACTGGGAAGTGCCGTATGCGACGTCCTTTCTGAGAAGCAGCCGACGAAAGTCATGAAGATCGGTATCAACGATGTGTTCGGAGAGTCCGGTCCGGCTCTGGAACTGATTCAAAAGTATGGACTGGATGCACAGAGCATCTACGAGAAAGTAAAGGCGTTTGTAAAACAGAATTAGAGAAAAATGCAGATAAGGCCGCGGGGATTGTAGCTTCCCCGCGGCTTTTGTGATTCCGGGAAACGTTTTGCCAGAAGAGACGGAAAGCTGTCGAAACATTTTTTCGGACAAGCCCATAATATTTCAAAATATGCAGAGGGCTTGTGGTACGATTTCCCCGAGAAAAGGCTGTAAAATCCATGTGCGCGTATTGCGCGGATACGCAGCCGGATGCGGAAAGGGGAATCGTGTGGCATGATAGAGATTATTCACCAGGAACAGACGGAAGAAAAGGTACAGAGGGAACTGCCAAGAGAAATCAAACAGATCGGGTCGCCGGATGCAGGGGAACGGATTTATGTGGAAGATACCGTGTACCGCAGAATGCATCCGCATGGCGGCGTGGAAGAAAAAACGGCATATGTGCTGCTGGGAAAATTTGAGAACTGCATGGGCAGAGAGTGCACGTTTGTGGAAGCGGTTATTCCGTTGAATGAAATCCTGTTTGACCGGGATATTCCGGTCTGGGACGATCACACGTGGGCGTACATATATAAGCAGTTAAAGCCGGAGCATGATCCGTTCGTGATTGTGGGATGGGCGCTGGATATCAAGGGACAGCTCCCCAATATGACAGCGCATCTGGAGGCGCTGCATCAACGGAATTTCGGTGGAAAGCGCCAGATTCTTTTTCTGATGGACAGCCTGGAATGTGAGGAGGCGGTCTACGGCAGCCGGAACGGGCACCTGTACAGAAGAGATGGATTTTACATTTATTACCAGCACAGGCAGGTGCCAGAGGAGAACGACCTCTGGAAAAAAGAGGAAAAAGAATTTTACCGGGAAATGGATGTGGAAGGGGAAGAGAAGCCAAAACCGGCAGTGCCAGTAAGCGCCGGGGAGCGGGAAGCACCGGCAGACATGGAAAAAACGTCGGACGATAATGAAAGTGCAGGAATATACCGAGGTCTTTACCGCAGGAGGATACAACAGGAAGCCGGGCGGCAGGAGGCCCGGGAAAGACCCGCGTATGCAGCTACAGTTTTGCTGGGGGCGGTTGTGTGCGTGCTTGGTGTGACCGCATATCTGAATCATGAAAAGATGGCGGAGATGGAACAGACGCTCGCACAGATGAAGGGAACCCGGTATGTGACAGAAGCGCAGACGGCGGACACGGGGGCGGAAGAGACAGAGCGGATGCCGTCTGTGGCGGTAGAGACGGTGATGGGGAATGTCGAAAAACAGGAACTGTCTGCGGAAGCGGCAGGAACACAGGAAGATGTTGCGGCGCAGCAGGCGGAGACGGCGCAGGGAGCACAGGGGACGGCAGAGTCAGCGGAAAATGCAACGGCAAATGCAGCAGCAGGAACTGCAGCGGGAACGGAAACTGCGGGGGATACGGCGGCAGCCGGTGGACAGGCATGCGCAGACGTAGCGGGCACGTCGGTGGAGGCGCAGACGCAGAGCACGGCATCCACGGACGGGAGCCTGGCGGCACAGACCCAGGGCACGACGACAGCTGCCGGGAATGCATCCGTGGAGAATACAAAGGAGGCGGCAGCACAGACCGAGGCGCAGATGTATCTGTCACAGGGATATTACGATGTGCAGAAGGGAGACAGTCTTGTGGGAATCTGCCGGAAAATATATCAGACGACGGCAATGCTGGACAAGCTCTGCGAGGTCAACGGCATTGAGGATGAAAATGCCATCTACGCCGGTCAGCGTCTGATTCTGCCGAATTAAAAAAATAGTGAAACGGGAATACACACATGCTATAATGTCCATAAGCAGTTGAAGGATAGGCAGCATAGAAACGAGGAAGTATGGCAGAAAAAAACAAAAGCGGATTTCATACGGTAGGGGATACCGATATGGAGGAATATAACCGTAAAATAAAGGAACATCGCAGAAAGGTCCTGCGCCGCACCGTGATTGTGACGGCGGTTTTTCTTCTGGTGCTGACCGGGCTGGGACTTTACATGGCGCTCCGCCATTATGAGAACTATGACATTATGTCAACCGCGGAGCGGTCGGATACGGATGCGACACATTTTACGGAATTTCAGGGAAATATTTTAAAATACAGCAATGACGGGGCATTTTATCTGGATGCCGCGAATGAACTGATCTGGAACCAGACGTATGAGATGTCGTCGCCGAAGCTGGATACCTGCGGAAATTATCTGAGCATCTACGACAAGGGCGGGACAAAAATTTATATCTTAACACCGACGAAGCTTGTGGGAAGCATTGAGACAACCATGCAGATTCAGCAGGTATGCGTGGCGGAGCAGGGGACAGTCGCGGTTCTGATGAAAAAAGACAAGGCGGCGTACCTTGCGCTGTATGACAGAGAGGGCAACAGCCTGGCGGAAGGGGAGATCCACGGCCAGAACGGGGGATACCCGATCGCCATTGCGCTTTCCAATGATGCGGTAAAGCTGGCGGTATCCATGATCAATATCAATGAAGGAAGCGTCAAGAGCACAATCGCGTTTTATAATTATGGCACGGTTGGCCAGAACGAAATCGATCACTGTGTGGGTGTGAATAATTACGATGATATGGTCATTCCAGAGATGGAGTTTACCTCCAACGACCGGATGGTTGCGTTCGGCGATACGAAAGCAGTGATCTTTGAGGGCGCGCAGAAGCCGCAGGCAATCGCGGAGATCCCGATGGATGAGAAGACAAAAAGTATTTTTTACAATGAGCACTATATCGGAATCGTGACCGGCAATGAGGATGAGGCGGTGACCAATCATCTGGCGGTGTATGATGAAAACGGAAAGCTGGTCATGGAAAAGGATTTCGGTCTGGACTACAGCAGTATCGAATTTTTGACCAATAATGAGATCTGTATCCGGAACGCAAATGTCTGCGACATCTATACGGTGCATGGTGTTTATAAGTTTCACCATGAGTTTGAAGAAGAACTTTTTGAGATTATACCGGGAAAATTAAAATTGAACTACACGCTTGTGCTCAAAGATACGACACAGCGGATCAGATTAAAATAAGGAGGAGATTATGAACTGGGTATTGATGCTTGTCCTCCTGGTGTTGGTGTGCTGTGCAATCTACGGCTACACAAAGGGATTTTTAAGGATTGTTTTTTCACTTGTCGCATGGGTGATTGTGCTGGTGTTTGTCTCGTGGGCAACGCCGCATGTCAGCCAGTGGATACAGGAGAATACAACCATTTACGAAAAAATAGAAGCTGCGTGTGAGGAATCTGTGCGGCGTGCGGCGCAGGGAAAGATGGAAGAAGGCGCAGTGGAACAGTACGGAGAAGCCGGGGAACTGGGGCTGGATCTTCCGGAATCTGTGATGGCGCAGATCGTTTCGGGGGCTTCCGGCGCAGCGGACACTGTGCTTGCGGAGACCGGAGTATATGCAGGGATCGCGCAGAGCCTGGCAGGATTTGTCGTGCAGGGAATTGCGTTTGTGACGGTGCTGATTCTCTCATGGATTCTGGTGCATGTGATCTCGGCGCTGCTTGGAATCGTATCGCATATTCCGATATTAAAAGGTGTGAACCGTTTCACGGGAATGTTAGCGGGGCTGATGCAGGGGCTTCTTATTGTGTGGATTGCGTTTTACATAGTTGCCCTTTGCAGTGCGGGAGAGACAGGGAGAGTGATTGTTTCTTATATTAATCAGAGTGCGTTTCTGAAAGAACTGTATGAAAACAATATTCTTCTGTCGCTGGGAACGGGTTTTGCACGCTAAAAGGCATGAATTACAAGGGCTGCCGACAGTGAGGGGAAAATCCGTGAAAACTTTTTAAAAAAACTGTAAAAAGAGTGTTGACAATCTGAGATGCAGATGGTAGTATATACAAGCTGACCGCGAGAACAGCGGACAGGCAAAGCGCTTTTGAAAAAGAAGCAAAAGAAAATAAAAAAAGTTGTTGACAAACGGTTGACACTATGATATAGTAAATAAGCTGTCGCCGAGAGATGGCAACGATGAATGAGATTGAAAAATCCGTTCAGAAGTTGCGGAGCAACTTCTAAAGTCAATACGAAGTATTGACGATGTACATTGATAACTGAACAGTGAATAAACCTTGAAAGATCCTAAATTTCAAGCTGTCGATCAAGAGATTGAAAGACAGACGAACGTTCTTATAAAGAACAACCTAAAACAGTAAATTCAGAGTAACATCTGAATAAGCCAGATTATTCTGGAAAAGGAAACAAACTATAACATGAGAGTTTGATCCTGGCTCAGGATGAACGCTGGCGGCGTGCTTAACACA
>OGXD01000165.1_pt1 | contig 55099 bp, 48 predicted proteins | sample 1576211 | NCBI WGS metagenome assembly OGXD01 (sample SAMEA3541470, study PRJEB24748) | human gut metagenome | biome: human gut; feature: human-associated habitat; material: faeces | place: China | collected 2012
CTTGTCCTTCTTTTATTCTCAACAAGAAATCCTGCTATGGACAGTGCGGAGCTTTGACGCATATAATAATCATAAAACGGTTAGTTCAGGCTAATCCAGGAAAGGAGATTCTTATATGACATCAGAAATAATCCGGGGAATCTTAATACCCTTTGCAGGAACTTCCCTTGGAGCGGCCATGGTCTTTTTTATGAAAACATCCTTAAATGAACAGGTCAGCCGGGCATTGACCGGCTTTGCGGCGGGCGTTATGGTGGCAGCTTCCATCTGGAGCCTGCTGATTCCGTCCATGGAACAGTCGGCGGCCATGGGAATCTGGGCCTTCGTCCCGGCAGTTATCGGTTTCTGGGTCGGTATTTTATTTTTGCTGCTGCTCGATCACATCATCCCGCATTTACACCGGAACAGCGACGAGGCAGAGGGACCCAGAAGCCACCTGAAGCGCACGACGATGCTGGTGCTGGCCGTGACACTCCACAACATTCCCGAGGGTATGGCGGTGGGCTTTGTCTACGCGGGATGGCTCTCCGGCAATACTTATATCACCGTAACAGGTGCGCTGGCCCTGTCCATCGGTATTGCCATCCAGAACTTTCCCGAGGGCGCGGCGGTGGCGCTGCCGGTGTACCAATCGGGCAAGTCGAAACGGCGCGCTTTCTGGACCGGCGTGCTCTCCGGCGCGGTGGAGCCGCTGTTCGGCGCGCTCGTCGTGCTCGCGGCGGCGGGAATCCACGCGCTGATGCCGTGGCTTCTGAGCTTTGCAGCGGGGGCGATGCTCTACGTCGTGGCGGAGGAGCTGCTGCCGCGCGCGGGCGGACGGCGGGGGACGTGCGGCTTCCTCGTGGGCTTCCTCCTGATGATGATACTGGACGTCGCGCTGGGGTAAGCGCGAAAAATCCGGCATAGAATGGCGCGAGGTGATCGACCATGCACATTCATGTTGTAAAGCGCGGCGACACGCTTTCTTCCATCGCCGCGATGCACGACGCCCTGCCCGCGTTCGTCGCGGCGGACAACGGCCTTACGCTGAGTACGCCGCTTGTGATCGGCCAGGCGCTCGTCGTGCGGACGCCGAAGACACTGCACACCGTGCGCGCGGGGGAGACGCTTTCGTCCATCGCGCGGGACTATGATTTGAGCGTCAGGACGCTCCTGCGGCGGAACTTTTTCCTCCACGGACGCGAGCTTCTGCGCGAGGGCGACGTGCTTGCCATCGACTACGCAGACGAAGCGCCGCTCGGTACGCTCGGCGTGAACGCCTACGCCTACCCCTACATCGGCGGCGAGCTGCTCGACTCGGTCCTGCCGTACCTGACGTATCTGACGCCGTTCACCTACGGCATCACGCCCGCGGGAGTCCTTGCGCCGCTCGACGACGCGCACCTGCTCGAACGAGCGGCGCACTATGGCGCAAAATCGCTCATGCACCTCTCGACGCTGACGCCGGAGGGGAATTTTTCGAGCGAAAACGCCGCGGCGCTCCTGCAAAACGACCGCGCGCAGAGCGCGCTCCTTGCCGAGATTTTGCAGACGATGGCGAAAAAGGGATACTACGGCCTCGACGTCGACTTCGAGTACGTCCCGCCGGAGCTGCGCGAGGACTACGCCGCGTTCGTCTGCCGTCTGCGCGAGGCGCTGAACGCCGAGGGAAAGCCCGTTGTCGCCGCACTCGCGCCGAAGACGAGCGCGCAGCAGCGCGGACTGCTCTACGAGGCGCACGACTACGCGCTGCTATCAAAAGCCGCGAACGCCGTGTTCCTGATGACCTACGAATGGGGCTATGCCTACAGCGAGCCGCAGGCCATCGCGCCGCTGCCGCAGGTGCGCGCGGTGCTCGATTACGCGCTCTCGGTCACGGCGGGGGAGAACATCTTCCTCGGCGCGCCGCTGTACGCTTACGATTGGCCGCCGCCGCATGAGAGCGGCCGGACGCGGGCCGAGACGTTCTCGTCGCAAGAGGCCGTCGCGCGGGCGCGGCTGGTGGGGGCGGAAATTGAGTTTGACGAAACCGCGCGCTCGCCCTGCTACCACTACTTCGACAAAATACGGCGCGAACACGTCGTCTGGTTCGAGGACGCGCGCTCGCTGCGCGCGAAGATCGCCCTTGCGGCGGAAAAGGGCTTGCAGGGCATCGGCTTCTGGCAGGCGGGGCGGGAGCTCGCGCAGGCGTGGCCGCTGCTCGACGCGCTGCTGACGCTCGAAACCCTCTAAAAAATGCAAAAAACCGCCAAACGGGCGGCAAAGATTGACAAAATGCGGCAAAAGCCGTAAAATAAAAGTAGGCGCTGTTGTAAACGGCGGTTAGCCACTCCCTTGCGAAAGGGGGTGATGCGGATGGGAAGAGGAAATGCTCTGCGTTTTCTTCTGTGTCTCGTCATTGTCCTCGTGGTAATGACCTACATAGCCCCAAAAGCGTGTTAACCGCCCGGCGGCCACCGAGCGGTTAACATAGTATTGTTTTAACCAGCTTTGAGGGCTAACCGTCATGACAACAGCGCCCTTTTCTATCTCCATTATACCCCGCTTTCATGCGTTGTCAAGGCAGAAAATTTTTCCTCCGCTGCACCGGTTCGTCCCAAAAACCGCTTTACAGCTTTATAGCTGTAAACGGTCCGCGCAAATGCGTGGGCTGCACAAAATGAGGAGGAAAAACATGTACAACAACACCTATGAACGACCCGGAACCCAGATCGAAAAATGCGAGCACTTAGCGCGGATGAAATTCGAAAACCCGATCGAAAGGGCGCAGCGCGAGCGCGACGAGCGCGTCTACCGCTTTTCGAGCATCGACGAGGCCATCGGCGTGCTGAGCGTCGTGCGCCGCGCGTGGTGAAAGGGGAGGACGCGATGGGAAAAACAGCCAATTACGGCCTGCCCAAGTGGGAAAAGTCGGACTTTATCAAGATGGATGACTTCAATGCGGCGTTTGGCAAGATCGACGAAACGCTCAAGGCCAACGCCGACGCGGCGGCGGCCAAGGCGGAGGCGGAGACCGTGACCGCCATTGCGCAGACGATTGCCAGCAGCAAGATTTGCCGCGCGAAGTTCGGCACATACACCGGCACCGGCCTATCGGGCCAAAATCACCCGAACAGCGTCGAATGAGGCTTTTGCCCCGCGGCGCTGGTGCTGTTCCGCGCGGACGGCGGACAGAAAACGACGGTCATACGCGGCGTGACCGCCTGCTCGTCCGGCATCATCGTCAATACCCTGTGTTGTTGCGCCTTTGTTTGCATAAAGTTTCTGGTAGGCGGCGTAATAAATATCTTCACGGAGCAGGTATCTGTAAAGCCTTGTGAATATGCCGCCTTTGTGTTCGCTGGGACACCTTTCAATACGCTCTAAAATTTCAGATGTTGGTTTCATTGAGGGTTCTCCTCCCTTTCATTCTTACATTTTAGATGTTACTAACTGGCTCCATTTGCCATGTAAGGGTTATTATCCCTCTCGGACTACTATGGAGCCTCCGTTGCCATATCCGGCGAATGAGCCGGACTTAGGTAATCCCCAGTTAGCGTTGTGCTTAGGTGAATGAAGATTGTCGGATATGCTTTCGGTTCGTTATGACGTGTTCTCACGCCTGTTTCATAACGTGTTGGCAGTTGCCCCGTCGTCAAAGATAACGTGACAGCGTTATGACATGGGTTTCAAGACTTTTCCCACACCTGCAAAAAACAGGAACTGGAACCTCACATTCGATAAACCCAATCTTATCCTCGTACCTTCTTAATATCAGGAAACAGTCGCACCTAAGTCTTTCGGTGACTATTCCTTTCTCTGCTATGCGATGTTCCCGTAAAGGATTTCTCCTTAGTCGGTAAGGCAGAATATTTCGCGCACTGCCGTGTGCGGCAGTACCTTAAACTGCTTTGCACAACGCCCTATCTGGGCGCACCTTGACGTTCTGCGTGTACACGCGATACACGATCGCGGACACCTCAGCGCGGGTGATGTTGCCCATGGGCTTGAAGGAACCGTCCTCATAACCCTTGAACACACCCATGCCATTCAGAACGGCAACAGACTCAGCGTAATCATCGCTGATGCTCTTGTCATCCTTGAAGGCGTTGGCGCTGACGGCCAGGGACAGAGTCATGACCAGAGCCAGCACCATTGCGAGTAACTTTTTCATAGATGTTACTCTCCTTTCATAAATTTCCATCCCCTTGCGGCCGAACACCCGCCGTCTCTCCCGCTTTCCCGTGGTTGCCGCCAAAATTTGCAAATCCTCAAATTGTTGCAGGAACGATCAAGAATCGCAAAAAATCGGCAGAATCAACGCAAAAACATTCGATTCAGCGGATATCGCATCCCCTTAGCGCCGCAAAAAAAGCCCGATGCGCAAGGGCTTGGGGGCGCGAAAGGTCGGGTAGCGGTTTGGCAGCGGTCCGCAGCCAGCATAATTCTAGCACTCTCGACGCGAGAGTGCTAGAATTAAAAGTTTGTTCATCAAAAGATGTATTTTTGTTCACAGGGCGTGCCTATACTCATAATTGTTCCGAGGGGAACGAAAGAAACGTAAACCACGCGGGCTGCAAAAGCGGCTCGCCAGAATAGATTTGGAGGCTTTGATTATGTTTGAACTGAGACCTTTTGAACGCAGAAACAACCACGTTGCGGCTTATGATCCCTGGGATCAGATGGAGCGCGCATTCTTCGGTGACGGCTCGTGGGGCCGCGGGCTGAGCGAGTTTAAGACCGATATTCAGGACAAGGGCGACAGTTACCTGCTGGAAGCTGATCTGCCGGGCTTCAAGAAAGAGGACATCCACGTCGATGTGGACGGCGACACGATGACCATTCGCGCCGAGCGCCACAGCGAGCACGAGGATCAGGACAAGAAGGGCAATTACGTCCGCTGCGAGCGCAGCTACGGCAGCTACCAGCGCGCGTTCGACATCAGCGGCGTCGAGGTCGCGAATATCTCCGCGCAGTACAATGACGGCGTGCTCAAGCTGAACATGCCGAAGAAGAGCGCCGTGGTGAACGCGAAGCAGATCGAGATTCAGTAAAGCACTTCAAAAAAGGCGGCGAAAGCCGCCTTTTTTGATTTTGGATTGCGCGCCTGCGGGCGCGCAATTTTTTTGGGTTGTACGGGGGTGTGCAAAAAATGTTGGCGAAAGTCCGCTCAGGTGAGCGGGCTTTCCTTTTTTTTCGGCGGGCCGCGGCTGGAAAAGGGAAATTTCGCTCCCCGCGCGGCGGCGCGGGTCATCAGAACACAAAAAGCGGCTTAGGCCGCTTTTTTCATATTTGTGCTTATATATTATATGTATGTGGTGGCGGATAATGGGTTTTTCTGTGGTTTTATGTCAAGCTGTAACAGAAGCGGCGGTTTGTTACAAGTGTGTTACAGATGGGGCGAAAGCGTTGACTTGAAATTTTGCTTGTGGTAAGGTGACAGTGCAGAAAGGGTGGGGAACGGTGCGTTCCCGACTTAGTTACGGGATCGGCATGCCACGGTAAGTAAGCCGAGAAACGCCGAAACTTGCTCCTTTCTGACAAACGAACCATCTTTAAGGGGATGCGATAGCAACTAAAATCGCGCGTTTTCCTGCAAAACGGTCAAAAATGCAAGAAAATCGAAATGTTTTGCAACTTTTTCGGTCAACCTTCATTTTCGCCCGCGAACAGCAAAATGCCCGCTTTTCGCTGCCGGAGCGCTCCAAGGGGATGGAAATTTATGAAAGGAGAGTAACATCTATGAAAAAGTTACTCGCAATGGTGCTGGCTCTGGTCATGACTCTGTCCCTGGCCGTCAGCGCCAACGCCTTCAAGGATGACAAGAGCATCAGCGATGATTACGCTGAGTCTGTTGCCGTTCTGAATGGCATGGGTGTGTTCAAGGGTTATGAGGACGGTTCCTTCAAGCCCGAGGGCAACATCACCCGCGCTGAGGTAGCTACGATCGTCTATCGTATCTACACTGCCGACGTCGCCAAGAACGATAAGTCCGGCCTCTATGCCACTTATAACAAGTTCAGCGACATGGCTGGCGCCGGTTGGGCTCAGGGCTACATCGGCTACTGCGCCAACGCCTCCCTCGTCAAGGGTTATCCCGACGGCACCTTCAAGCCGTCCGGCAACGTCACGGGCTACGAGGTCCTCGCCATGATCCTCCGCGCGGTTGGCTACGACAAGAACAACGAGTTCTCCGGCGCTGACTGGGCGCTCCATGTTGCGCAGACCGCGCAGCAGCTCGGCGTTCTGGACAACGTGGCGAAGACCACCGACCTGAACGCTCCCGCTTCCCGTGAGCTGGTCGCTGAGCTCCTGTTCCAGGGCATCCAGAAGGCTCAGGTCACCTACACCCCGGCCTTCGGCTATGTGACCGATAAGGTCATCGGCACCAAGACCAACAGCCTCGGCGAGAAGAACTTCAAGCTCGCTTCCGCTGCTGCTTCCGACAAGTGGGGCCGTCCCGCCACCAAGTGGACCTACAACACCGGCGACAAGGCCACTACCTTCGTTGAGAAGCCCAACCTGACCTACACCAAGGCTGTTACTGAGTGCGACGTCGCTCACGACGCTGGCCTGAAGGTCGACACCGCTTACACCCTGTATGTCAACGGCCAGAAGCAGCCCACGACCTACACGGTCAACCTGACCGACACCGTCACCAAGATGGGTGCTCAGGGCCGTCTGGTTGAGGTCTATGACGATACCATCGTCATGATCGACACCTTCCTCGCCAAGGTCACCTATGTTGCTCCTGCCGCTTATGACGCTCAGGGCCACCTGCGCACCGAGGCTACCATCAAGCTCGATGTCTATGCCACCAAGGGCTCCACTGCTGCTACCACGCTCACCCTCACCAACGGCGAGGATGCGTATCCGTATGCTGTCGGCGATTACGTTCTCCTGAACGCCTACACCAACGCTTTTAACAGCGCTACCGAGAGCGGCCTCATCAAGACCGGCGCTGACAAGTACGGCGAGATCGTTTCCAAGGCCACTTCTGTTGACGGCGCTCAGAGCGTGATCTACTGGAACGCTCAGCAGCACAACGTCGAGGGCACTGTCTATGACGATGCTGCCAAGTTCTACTTCGACAACGCGGGGAAGAGCACTAACAAGTTCACCTGGTTCTTCGATCAGTACAACAACCTCATCGGTAACGTTGAGATCGCTGCCGCTACCAGCTACGGCGTCATCAACTCCATCTGGTGGGCTGGCAACGCTGCGGACGGTTCCGGCGTTGCTAAGGCGAACGTCACCTACATGGACGGCACCACCGCTGTGGTCGACCTGAGCAAGATGACCTACTTCGACGAGACTGCTTCCGGCGTTGTGGCCCCCAAGATTGCGACCGGCAAGGTCACCCACAGCACCGGCATCCAGAACAAGGTCATGAAGGTTGATGGTGACTACTTCTACGTTGACTCCTACATCAACACCAACGCTGTCTGTGATGTCAACGGTATCCTGAACGGCCACCTCTTCCAGTTCACCACCCAGGCAAACGGCACTCTCGCCGCTGTCGAAGTCGCTACCACTGTTGACGCCAAGTTCCACAACGAGAACCTGTTCGTCAGCAAGAACACCCAGTACAACGGCAACAACCTGATCGTTGACGATGCCACCGTCTTCCTGGTCCGCAACAACACTACCAATCCCTACACCTTCAAGTCCATCGTTGGTCTCGGCAACATCGACAACTATGCTCAGGCTGAGGTCGACTTCGTCGATCTGAACGGTGATAAGGTCGCCGATTACGTCTACGTCATCGCCGATCCCGTTGCCGCCAAGGTCACCAGCCTCTTCTACTATGCCAACGAGCAGATCTCCTATGACGCCAAGACCGGTGTCTACACCATCCCCGGCTACGTTGACGGCGTGAAGGGCAACATCTATGGTGACAAGGACACTGCTAATGCCATCGCCCTGCTCAACGCCCTCGAAACCCAGGCTACCAATAAGGTCGCCGGCGGTCTCTTCAAGGTCGCTCTGAGCAACAACTACGTCAAGGAGTATGACGCCATCGCTGCGATCGGCACTGCGACCACCAGCTCCGTTGACATCACCGCCTTCACCGGCTATCCCATGGCTGCTGCCTACGCCGGCTACACCGTTAAGGTCGACTCCATCGTGGGCGCTGACAAGGACACCTACAAGAACTCTGTCTACACCGACTATGTCGATGGCACCATCACTGGCGACAAGTTCTACACGGTTTCCGGCAACGGCGTTGACGGCCTGACCAAGATGCCTCTGGCTCTCGGCGACGTCACCACGCAGAACGTCATCGTTGTTTACAACGCTGATCCCGCTGGCACCTCCGCCACCCTCAACCGTCTGGCGCTCCAGGTTTACGCTGTGAACAAGGTCGACACCTCCACCAACCCCGATCCTCTCGCTACCTCTTACACCTACACCCTGAACATCGTGAATAAGGACACCGGTGCTGTTCTCCAGTCCTACGCCAAGACTGTTAAGAATCCCGTTAATGGCACCTACACCATCACCCTTGCTGGTGCTGCTACTGAGTTCGGCGTCTCTACCGCCAAGCTCACCGCTTTCGGTCCCGACTCCATCACCCTCACCATCGACAGCACTGTTGGCAAGCTCACTGATTCTGGTGTTCTCAACGCTTACTACGCCAACTAATCATTGACGTAAGCGCAAAAAATCTCTGAATAGAGTTTCAGCCCCCGGCTCTTTTGAGCCGGGGGCTGTTTTTTGTTTTTCTGCGTCTCAGTCCGCGTCGCAGCCGAGCACCACATAATGATATGTTTTGCCCGCCTCATTGAACTGGATGGCAGGCGGGGCGAAATACTGATCCTCTTCCTGCTGGCAGAACCAGCTTACGCTGCTGTTGTCCCATATCGCCGCGTTGCCCCGGTTATTCGAGTTGTAAAACCCGCTGACACCGCGCAGCGCCCAGTGCTGCGTGTCGCTCTGCTCGCTCACCATCACAAGCAGCGGGTAAAAGCCGCAGTCGATCTTGTTGGGATTTTCCGCGCCGCTCAGACCATTGCCGGCGTAGCTGCCGTATTTGATGCGGCAGATTTTACCGTTTGCGATCGTCTGCGCCAATGCCGTGATGCGCTCCGCCGCCGTGCCGTCGGCCTCGCTGCGCGCGTCGGTCTCCGCCTTGAGCGCCGCGTCGATGCTCGCAAACGCGGCATTGAAGTCCTGCATTTTGATCGGGTCCTCCTTGACCCATTGCGGAAGTTTGTAATTTGTTGTCGTCTCCATGCTCTTTCCCCCAAATTTTGATAATGTTGGAAAAGGCAGCCCACACCCCCCTGCAAACGCGGGAACACTGATGCATGATTTGCCTTTTCATGATACGCCGTATCATGAAGCAGCGTTGCACACAACGCGGCAAAAAGTTGTACCGCCTCCGGTATTAGAATTCACGATACCACAAATTGCCGCGTTTTGTGCAACGATCCCTCGTTGTGCGCGGGAACTTTTTCGGCTATCATACGTCTATAGAAGTATCCGAAAGAAATGAGGAACGAACGATGAAGAAGCTTCTTTCCCTCCTGCTCCCCCTCGCGCTGGCCCTTTCCCTCGCCGCCTGCGGCGAAAAAAGCACAGACGAGGCCGCGCGCCAAACCCCGCCGACACTGACGGTGACAGGCGCAAACGCTTGCAGCGTCATCCTCAAAAGCAGCAGCTACGACTGGACCTACCCCCAGGGCCTACAGAGCATGACCGTCATTGCCTGCGGCGCGCACCCGCTGGACGAAACCTACCGTGACATCACGCCTGTACTGGAAATGCCCTTTACAGTGTCGGCCGCCTATTTCTACACCGTAACGCTCGATTTCGGCGATAATTCGCCCGATTCCGTCAGTCTCCGCTGCTGGCCGTCCGACGCCTGGGGCAGCACCGGCCTGCCGTCCGAGACCGTGACCGCCCAGCGGCAGGATAACGGCACATTCCGCGCAGAACTGCCGCAAAGCGACGGCATTTTCGCCGTCGACGCGCTCTGGGACGGCAGCAGCGCGACCTACACCTTCTGCACGCAGGCGGAGGGGAGCGAAGAGCTCCACACGGGCGCGGTGCTCAGCATCGGCGAGAGCCAAGACATCCGCAAGATCGACATCTCGTGGCGCAGCGGCAGCGTGAACATCTATGCCGCCGAGCAGAGCGCGCAGATCAGCGTGAAGGAGGAATCCACCGCGCCGCTCGCCGAGAGCGAGAAGATGGTCTGCACGATCGATGGCGACACGCTGCGCATCCGCTTCCTCGGCGACGCTTACCGCGGCAGCTACGATGGGGAAAAGTATCTCGACGTGGGACTTCCGGCGGAGTTGGTCAGCGCCGGTCACTTTGAGAAGATCGAGGTCGAAACGACGGACGCCTACGCCTATGTGAGCGCCGATGCGCAGAAGATCGACCTTTCGACCGTCGGCGGCGACGCGCGCGTGATGTGCGCAAGCTGCCCCGCGGTCGAGATCGAGACGGTGAGCGGCAGCGTGGGCGTGGTGGACGGCACGTGGGCAAGGGTCGATATTTCGACGCTCTCCGGCGCGATCGAGCTTGCAGGCGAAGCGGAAAATGCCGAGATCGAAACCGCGAGCGGCAAGGTGGATATCGCCGGCGCGCTCGGCACGCTGGACTTCGAAAGCGTCAGCGGCAACCTGATTTTGGCTGCCGAGCGTGCGCTGCGCCTTGATGCCGAAACGGAGAGCGGCAGCATCTATCTGACCCTTCCCGCGCAGGACGGCTTTACTCTCGACTATGAAACGAAAAGCGGCGCGTTCCGCTCCGCGCTCACCGAGCGCGAAGGCACGCTCATTGCCTGCGGCGACCGCGAAACGCACTACTCCGTGCCCGCGCTCGACGGCGGCGCGGTGAGCGAGCTTACGATCGAAACGATGAGCGGCGAGGTGACGATTGGAGCCTCTTCCTCTGGAAGCAACTGAAGCGAACAAAAAAGAGAGCGGCGCTGCCGCTCTCTTTTTTCGTTATTTCTCGTCGATTGCAAGCCACGTTTGGTCGAAGCCGTAGGGGAGCAGCTCTTTGATGTGCAGGTGCTTTTCCTCGTTGTCCTTGTTCAGGCACACGACCTCCATGTCGGGCCCGAACTCGTAGAGCACCTGACGGCACGCACCGCAGGGGTAGCAGTAGTCGTCGCTGCGCCCAGCGATGACGATGCGCTTGAAGCGCCGGTGTCCCTCGCTCACGGCCTTGAACGCCGAGGTGCGCTCGGCGCAGTTTGTCAGGCCGTAGCTCGAATTTTCGATGTTGCAGCCGGTGAAGACCGCGCCGTCCTCACATTCGAGCGCCGCGCCCACGGGAAAGTGGGAATACGGCACATACGCCATGTCCAGCATGGCGACGGCCTTCGCCTTGAGTTCTTCTAACGTTGCCATAAAAACGCCTCCTCACCAGTCTACGCCGAGATCAGGACGGACTTGCGTATCCATGATGTCCTCGGCGTTATAGAATTGCAGATAGCGGCTGCGCGAGTGGCGCAGCGTGGTGCCGTCCGGATGCAGACGGTCGCAGATGACGGCGGAAATGTCGGGCTTCACATAGCTGAACGAACTCGTGCCGACGCTCGCGAAGATGCGGAAGCCCTGGCTTTGCAGGTACTTGAAGCGCTCACCGGTCTGGTGCCAGTCATCGCCGTCGGGACGGCCGCCGTGCGGATAGAACAAAATCTGCGTGGGGCCGACGAGCGAGCCGACCTCGTCCGCCCAGCGCTCGGTGTCGTTGATGACGGTCTGGAGCGATTTGGTGTCGAGGCGGATGTGGCCCCAGGTGTGGCTGCCGAACGTCCAACCCGTTTCCTTGAGCCGCTCGATGACGGGCTTGACCGCCTCGATCTCGCTCGCGCGGTAGGCATCGAACGCGGGGCGGTCGGGCGAATCTGCCGCGATGTCGCGGTCATCCTGCGTGCGGTAGCCTAAAATACCCTGATAGCCCGTCAGCGAGAAGATGGCCTTCGCGCCGTTCAGCGAAAAGTCGGGGTGCTCGTAGACAAACTGGTCGAGAATGGGCGTTGCGTCGAGTTCCTTGGTCAAAAAGGTCTCATTTGTGTACGGATCGGTGCACTGCGCCCAGATCTCGCCGTCCTCGCCGACGACGAGCTTGCTCGTGAAGCCCTCATCGAGCATGTAGGGGTAGTAGTTTACGTCGTCAAAGCTGATGATGAGCGGCTTTTTGCCCTCTGGCAGCATCAGGGTGTTTCGCACCATGTGCGTGCCGGACTCGTCCGTCACCTCGCTCCAGACGTCCTCCATCGCGACTAAGATGTAGCCCTTGTCGTACACGGACTGCAAAATTTTGTTGTATTCGTCGACCGTCACCATCCAGTCGTCGAGGCCGTAGCGCTGGTCCTGACTGGCATTGCAGTCGTGGAAGGCCCACTGCGGGTAGGCAATGATCGGGTGGAAAAAGAGGTGCTCCACCACCTGATCCGGCCCCCAGGCCTGCGTGAGCTGGTCCTCGGACCAGTAGCTGCGCACGGCGTCGTAGGGATCAGTTGTATCGTCAGTATTGTTGTCGGTGTCGCCGCCATTCTCGTCCGTGACGGTCTGATCGTCGCCGTCGGACGGCGTCGTCTTATCGCCGCAGGCGGTCAGCAGCGACAGCACCATCAGCGCGCTGAGCAGCAGTGCAAAAAAGTGTTTCATGTCAAAATCTCCTCTCTCAAAACTGCGCGGTCATTATAGCAGACTTCACTTCTTTTGACTACACCTTTGGCGCTTTTGTTCCCATTTGTAACTATTTACCACAAATAATGAAAGCGTCACAGCTTTTCGCATCCGCAGACGCGAAATGATTTCGAATCGTTTTTTGGCGCGACATGCGCGTGCCAAAAAACTCTTCTCGCTCCGCGCGTGTCGAAGCCGCCCTTTGGGCGGCAAGGCACGAAGCGGAGTGTAATTCTCAAAAAACAAGGGGCACGGCTTCCGTGTCCCTTGTTTTTGAAGAATTAAAAGTCTGCGTTGCCCACCGTTCTCGGATGCAGCTCCACGTCGCGGATGTTGCCGATGCCCGTTAAATACATCACCATGCGCTCGAAGCCAAGGCCGAAGCCCGCGTGACGGCAGGAGCCGTAGCGGCGCAGGTCGCAGTACCACCAGTAGTCCTCGGGATTCATGCCGAGCTCGCGGATGCGCTTTTCGAGCAGCTCGATGCGCTCCTCGCGCTGGCTGCCGCCGATGATCTCGCCGATGCCCGGAACGAGGCAGTCCGCCGCGGCGACGGTCTTGCCGTCGTCGTTGAGGCGCATATAGAACGCCTTGATCTCCTGCGGATAGTCCGTGACGAACACGGGGCGCTTGAAGATCTGCTCGGTCAGGTAACGCTCGTGCTCGGTTTGAAGGTCGATGCCCCACTCGACGGGGTAGTCGAACTTCTGGCCGCTCTCCTTTAAGAGCTTGACGGCCTCGGTATACGTCACGCGGCCAAAGTCGGAACTCTCGACGTGCTGGAGACGCTCCAGCAGACCCTTGTCGACAAAGCTGTTGAAAAACGCGAGATCGTCCGGGCAGCGCTCCATCACGCGGCGAATGATATGCTTGACCATCGCCTCCATGACCTCAAGGTCGCCGTCGAGGTCGCAGAACGCCATCTCCGGCTCGATCATCCAGAACTCGGCGGCGTGGCGCGCGGTGTTGGAATTCTCGGCGCGGAACGTGGGGCCGAAGGTGTAAACGTCGCCGAACGCCATAGCGAAGTTCTCGGCGTTGAGCTGGCCGGAGACGGTCAGGCTCGTCTTCTTGCCGAAAAAGTCCTTGCTGTAATCGACCTTGCCGTCGGGCGTTCTCGGCGGGTTCTCAAGGTCGAGCGTCGTGACCTGGAACATCTCGCCCGCGCCCTCGCAGTCAGAGCCGGTGATGATGGGGGTGTTGACATAGACGAAGCCGCGGCTCTGGAAGAACTCGTGCACGGCGTAGGCCGCCGCGCTTCTCACACGGAAAGCCGCGGAGAAGAGGTTCGTGCGCGGGCGCAGATGCTGAATGGTGCGCAGATATTCGACGCTGTGGCGCTTTTTCTGCAAAGGATAGTCGGGGGAGGACACGCCCTCGATCTCGATCTCTGTTGCCTTGACTTCGAGCGGCTGCTTGGCCTCGGGCGTCAGCACGACGGTGCCGCGCACGATGAGCGCGGCGCCCACGTTCTGCGCGGCGATCTCCTTATAATTAGAAAGAGAATTCGCATCCATCACGACCTGCAAATTGCGGAAGCACGAGCCGTCGTTCAGCTCGATGAATCCGAAGGTCTTCATATCGCGGATGGTCTTCGCCCAGCCGCATACGGTGACGCTTGCGCCGCCGTACTGCTCTTTGTCGGCGAAGAGCGCGGCAATTCTCACTCGTTCCATAATAATTTTCCTTCCTTTTGTGGGTTTTCACGGGATAATAGAGGTATTATATGCCACTTCCCGTGCAAATTCAAGCCCCGCTTTGTGTTGACTTTTGACAAGTTGTATGTTATGATACAACCTTACCTCAAAAGGTAAACGTGAAACTTTCACCTATTACTTTACAGGAGGATTTTAACTATGAACAAGTATCTGGATATCGCCCCCGAGGTTGCCGAGGCCCTTGCCGCCGGTAAGCCCGTCGTGGCGCTCGAATCCACCATCATTTCCCACGGCATGCCCTACCCGCAGAACGTGGAGACCGCGCTCAAGGTCGAGCAGATCATTCGCGACGCGGGCGCCGTGCCCGCGACCATCGCCATCATCGGCGGACGCCTGAAGGCGGGCCTTTCCAAGGAAGAGATCGACTACCTCGGCCGCACCGGCGCGGGCATCCCGAAGGCTTCCCGCCGCGACCTGCCCGTGCTCGTCGCGCAGGGCAAGGACGGCGCGTGCACCGTCACCACCACGATGATGATCGCCGACATGGCGGGCATCCGCGTGTTCGCCACCGGCGGCATCGGCGGTGTGCACCGCGGCGCGCAGGAGACGTTCGACATCTCCGCTGACCTTGAAGAGCTGGCCAACACCTCCGTCATGGTCGTGTGCGCGGGCGCGAAGTCCATCCTCGACCTCGGTCTGACGCTCGAATATCTCGAGACCCACGGCGTGACCGTCATCGGCTACGGCACGAGCGAGCTGCCTGCGTTCTACACGCGCAAGTCCGGCTTTGGCGTCGACTACGAGCTCGACACGCCGGAGCAGCTGGCCAAGGCGTTCCACGTCAAGCGCGAGCTGGGTCTGCGCGGCGGCTTACTCGTCACGAACCCGATTCCCGAAGAGTACTCCATGGACAAGGAAGTCATCGACAAGGCCATTGCCGAGGCCGTCGAGGACGCGAAGAAGGACGGCATCCACGGCAAGGCCACGACGCCGTATCTGCTCGCCAAGATCAAGGACCTGACCGGCGGCGACAGCCTGGATTCCAACATCCAGCTCGTGTTCAACAACGCGCGCCTCGGCGCGGCGGCGGCCGTGGAGCTCAGCAAGCTCGAAAAGTGAGATACTTTGTCATCTATCTCGCCGCGATCAATATTCTGACGTTCTGCGTCTACGGCGCAGACAAGCGCCGCGCCAAAATTCAGGGCGCGCGGCGCGTGCCCGAAAAGACTCTATTTGCACTCGCGCTGCTGCTCGGCAGCGCGGGTGCTCTTTTCGCAATGAGGGTCTTTCACCACAAAACGCGGCACTGGTACTTCAAGTTCGGCATTCCGGCGATCTTACTTGCGCAGATCGCGGCGGGGGTGTTCGTGTATGTGCGGTTTTTCGCGGCGTAAAAAATTTTTGGGAAATTTTCGGGTTTTGTGAAACAAAACAGACGTTTCTTGCGTCTAATTAAGGAAGCAAAGGGAAACTGGGCGAAGAGGGAAGATAAAGAATTTATGAATTTTCCATTTTCCTGTTCCCTTATTTCCCGCGGCATGGTAAAATGTATGTGTATGAGAAAGGCTCTGTGCGCGCGGAGCCGACAACAACAAACACGAAAGGATGAAGATCACATGAAAAAATTTCTCTCCTTGCTATTGGCTCTGACATTGGTCCTGAGCCTCGTCGTCGTGCCTGCAAGGGCGGACGCGCCTGCGGATGGCTATGCCATAACCGGCAAAGCAACGATTAGCGCATCCGCTTCTACTTCCGTTGATAGGGGCACCGAGATTACGTTTACGCTGGACACATCTAGCCTTGGTGTCACCAAGACCGAGGGCGGTACTACAACCTCGCTCAACAGCGAAACCGACTACCGCTTTGACTATGCCTGGTCCGGCGCCACCGCGCAGGGCAACGGTCTGAGCGCAAAGGTCACCCCGATGACGCCCGGAACGCTTAACCCCTCCTGCACCATCAAGGCGATCGTCGGCAGCACTGTCGTTGCGCAGCAGGTCGTCGCTCTTGCCACGGGAATCACTGTCAATGACAAGCTCCTCCCGGGCGACATCACCACCGTCACCTTCAACGGCAGAACCTATTCTGTGACGGACGGCGCGGTCAACATCTCCCTTCTTGAGGGCGAGGACATCAAAGGCGACAACAAGTGGTCTGCTGCCGCAACTGGCTATGTGATCGATAATACGACGAACAAGCCCACCTATTCCGATTCCACGCATAAACTGACGGTGAAGACGACGGCAGCGACTCCGCTTTCAACCGAAATCACAGTTACGACTACGGAAGCCGCCGTGACCGCAAAGGCAAGCCTTACCGAGGTCATCTCCGGCGGCAAGACCACGCTCACCGCCAGCTCCACCGGTCTCAGCAACGCCGCCACTTATGCGTGGTTCTACAAGATCGGTGACAGTAAAGAGTTTCCGATCGGCACGGGCAAGTCCCTCGTCTGGACGGTCCCCGCAAACGTTACGACCGCGACCGACTACTCTGTTTGCTGCAAGGCAAGCGAGGGCGATAAGCTCGCTAAGACGAGTGGCCACATCACGGTCAAGAGCCTTCCCGACACCTATACCTTCACTGTCGTCCCCGCAAGCGTTACGCTGACGCAGATCGGTCAGACCGCGACTTTGGCGGCGAGCTTTGTGGATACCTCATCTTCCGCTAGCCTGGTCGTCCCGACCTACTCCTTTGTTTCCGCCAACCTCAACATCGCAACTGTGACGAACCAGACGACCGCCGCGCCGACGGTAACGCTCAGAGCAAGCGGCTCTACCACTGTCACCGCAAAGGCGACCTATAAGGGCAAGGACTATGTGCAGAACATCCCCGTTACCGGCGCCCTGATCGAGGCGACCCTCAGTGCTGTTCAGAACGGCACTTCTGTGAACTACAGCTACAGTGATCTTGTCAACGCCGCGCAGGCCGCCATCAACAAGACCTACAGCACCGCCTACACCTACGAGACCGTCTATTCCCTCAGCGGCGTCACGCAGGTCGCCTCTACCGCTGCCTACGGTGTCGGCACGAGCAATGCTTCGTACAACTATCCCGCCGGCGGCTCCGGCTATCTTTACTTCAAGGCAAATCTCTCCGGCATCGGCACTGCAAAGTTCACCGCCACCGTGACCACCCGCGTTGCCAATTCTAACGTTCCCAAGACCTACAGCGTTACGTTTAATGTTCCCGTAACGCCCAGCTCGACCACCTATGCCGACCAGTATCCCGAGCCGGTCGCGGCTTACGGCAACACCTATCGCTATTACGTTCAGGTTCCCTCCGGCGCAAGGTATTACTATGTTGCCGGTGTGAACACCGAGCCTGTCGACTGGAACAACGGCAGCACCCAGAAATACTATCCCACCACTGCCACCGCCAATCTCTATTCCCTGACCGACACCAACTTCATCAATGGCAAGTGCACGCTGTATGTCGTGACGCAGGGCACCGACAATAAGCTCTACTGCGGCACCATCAGCGTCTACCAGAAGAACTACAACATCAACTACAACGGCGTGGCCGGTGAGACCGTCCAGTTCGCGCAGAGCGACTTCAACGACTTCATGAACAAGGTCGCTGAGGCCCGCGGCGACGCCAGCAAGAGCAAGTCCTATCCCTATGTCACCTTCGATTATGTGTCCTTCTCCCTGCCCACCACCGCGCAGGGCACGCTGTACTATGGCGGCACCGCCATGTCCACCAGCAATTCCTCCGGCGCGTTCAACACCCGCACCAAGGTCACCAACCTCGATAGCGTGACGTTCGTCCCCAACGACAAGACCACCGCGAAGACCATCACGCTGAACTTCACCCTGTACGCGACCCGCTATTCCAGCTCCTCCACGAGCCGCGGCACGACCGTGAGCTACTCCGGCAGCGTCGTCGTCAACCTCGTGCGCGAGGACATCAAGTACACCGTCTCTCAGGGCGACAGCGTCCGCTTCGACGAGAGCGACTTCCTCAGCTACCTGCACTCCACCAAGGGCTACAGCAGCAACTACACCATCGACTACGTGACCTTTGACCAGAGCGCCGTCTCCGCCGTCAACGAGGGCTCGCTCTACACTTACTACAGCGGCTACAACTACGGCGGCTCCGTCAAGACGACTGACAAGTTCTACTACAGCGCCACCGCCAGCCAGAACGCGCTCAGCGACGTCGCGTTCCTCGCCAGCCGCTACGCCAAGACCGGCGAGACCGTCTACATCCCGTTCACCATCTACGCCCGCTACGGCACGACCGGCACCGGCACCCGCCAGCTCACCGGCACCGTGGCCATCAAGATCGGCCAGACGATGAACTTCATCGATGTCAAGACCACCGACTACTTCTACAACTCCGTCAAGTGGGCCGTCGGCAAGAACATCACCAACGGCACGTCCAGCACCACCTTCTCCCCGTACAAGTCCTGCACCCGCGCCGAGATCGTGACGTTCCTGTGGCGCGCCGCCGGCAGCCCGGAGCCGACCACCACCCGCAACCCGTTCCGTGATGTCAACGCCGTCACGCACTCGAGCTACTACAAGGCCATCCTGTGGGCCAGCCAGAAGGGCATCACCTCCGGCACCAGCACCACGGCGTTCTCCCCCGATCAGGTCTGCACCCGTGCCCAGATCGTGACCTTCCTGTACCGCTACGCGGGTCAGCCCAGCGGCTACTACTCCAACCCGTTCAAGGATGTGGGCGCCACGAGCGAGGCGAGCTATTACAACGCCATCCGCTGGGCCGTCGGTAAGGGTATCACCTCCGGCACCAGCGCCACGACGTTCTCCCCGTATGCTTCCTGCAACCGCGCCGAGGCCGTGACGTTCCTGTATCGTTACACCAACGGACTTTAAAACCTAAAAAATGCGTCCAGCGAATGCTGGACGCATTTTTTATTCCTTGCAGGCCGCTGCGCGCATAATTTGCCCGCCGATGGCGGGCAAATTCCACACTTGCGGCCTGAGAGGTATTTTCCGCCACGCGCAGGTCGCGGCGGAAAATGATTTGAATTTATTTCGCCGCGGAGCGGCGAAACTCTGCGAGGCGTTTTGGGGGGGCGTTGCCCCCCCTAGCCCCCCCTGCAAACCGTCCGACGGGGGCGGGCGGCTTGCGTTTACTCTTTTCCATTCTGTAAACTTTTGTTCAAACGCCTTTACGGGGGTCAAAAAAGCGTGTAGAATGGCAGCATCAAGATTTTAGGAGTGTTTTTTGTGAACAAATTCCGCGATGCCCTTTACCGCTTTATGTATGGCCGCAACGGCGTAGATGCGCTGAACTGGGCGCTCGTGATCCTTGAGCTGGCCGTGAGCATTCTGAGCTCGATCATCCGTGTGCAGGGCGTGTCGCAGGCGCTGTACTTTGTGTCGATGGTGCTGATGTTCATTGTGCTCATCCGCATTTTTTCGCGCAATCTCGCGCGCCGTCAGGCCGAAAACGCGAAGTTTCTGACCTGGTGGACGCCGAAGGCGAACGCCATCCGCGGCGCGAAGGCACGCCGCGCCGACAAGGCGCACAAATACGTCCGCTGCTCCTGCGGCGCGTACTGCCGCGTGCCGAAAAACATCGGCAAGGTCGAGCTCACGTGCCCGAAGTGCGGCAAGAAAAGAGTCGTGAAAACGTGAAAGAAAAAATCCGTCCCGCGGGACGGATTTTTTTGTAAGAAAACCGGTTTTCTGCCGTCCTATAGACAGAAAGGGGGGTGAGGGCGCTGACGAGTTTTGAAGAGGTGTACGCCGTGTACTTCGACGACGTATATCGGTATCTGCTTTCGCTGTCCGGGAGCGAGAGTACCGCCGAGGAGCTGACGAGCGAGACGTTTTTCCGCGCGATGGACGCCCTCGACCACTTTCGCGGCGAGTGCAGCGTGCGCGTGTGGCTCTGCCAGATCGCGAAGAATCTCTATTATTCGCAGCTGCGGCGCGAAAAGCGGCTCGCCCCGCTCGAAGACTGCCGGATCGCCGAGGAGCGCCACGAGGAGGAGTTAGAAGATCACAGCGAGGCCGCGCGCATCCAGGAATTGCTGCACGCGCTCAGAGAGCCGTACAAGGAGGTCTTCATGTGGCGCGTGTACGGTGAGAAGAGCTTCCGCGACATCGGCGCGCTCTTCGGCAAGACGGAAAACTGGGCATGCGTGACGTATCACCGCGCCAAGCGCATGATCCGCGAGGGATTGGAGGACGACTGAAATGGACAAAACTTGCAGCATCGTGCAGGACCTTCTGCCGCTCTATGAGGAAGACATGCTGCGCGAGGAGACGAAGGAATTTGTGGACGGGCATTTGGCGCAGTGCGCGGCCTGCCGCGCCGAGCTCGACGCGCTGAAGGCGGACGTGAAGCCCGCGCCCGTCAGCGCGCAGCCGCTGCGCGACTTGAAGCGGCAGCTTCGACGCAAGAAGCTGACCGCCGTGCTGCTGGCCGTCACGCTCGCGCTGACGCTGGCGACGGCGGGGTTCGCGTACCTCACCGCGCCGCAGTATTTGCCGTACAGCGAGACAGAGTGGGCGATCTCACGCTCGCCCAGCGCGCTCGCGGACGACGGCTCGGCAGCGGATGGGCTTTCTGATCTCAGCGGCGCGGAGAGCATCTCCGTCAGCCTGCTCGTGCCGGTCTCCGGCGCAGAGGTCACGAACACGCAGGACCCCAACAGCAGCAAAACCATCTACTTCATCACCGCATGGCGCACGCCGCTCGACACATGGCGCGGCGCATTCGACAAAACCGGGGGCGCCCCGAACACACACAGCGCAAATGATCGCACACAGCGCGAGGCGGACGCACTGCAAGGCGTGCTCGCCAAGGCGGAGTCCGCGCGCACGCTCTTTACGCTCGACGCCGCGAACTGCGCGGCAGTCTGCTATTCTCAGAACAACGGGCAGGACGATGTGCTGCTCTGCGGCAGCATGAACGGCGGTGTCATTTCGCTGCCGAGGCTGGCATTGGGCTATTACGTTTTGCTATCGTTAGCACTTCTTATTACGCTGGGTATTGCATTTTTCGTCTGCCGCAGGAAGAAAACGGGCAAAGCGCTCGGCTATCTCGCGCTGATTCCTGCGAGCTATCTTGCCGGTCATCTACTCGTCAAGGGTTTCACGACGACGAGCTACCAGATGCAGCGCGACTTCTCGCTCATTATCCTCGCCGCCGCGCTGATCTACGCCGCGGTCATGCTGGCGATCAACCTCTGGCGGCAGAAGCGGGAGAAGGTGTAAAAGAGGAAGAGACGCATTCGCGTCTCTTCCTCTTTTGCAATCAAATTCGAATGCTCAAGGCCCTTTGAGCAAAGCCGTGATAGTCCGCAAATGCGCTTTTCAGGCCGTCGATTCCCTGCATTTCCCATCGGTCTGCCAGATACAGCATACCGCACATACAGGCAAACTTTTCATAGTACGATCCGCAGACCGCCTCTTCAAGAAACTGCTTTTGCCTGTCTGGATCTGTCTCCATAAGCGCGAGGCGCAGTTTGGCACGGCTTGCTGCTGCGACCTCGGTAAGCTGCGGTGTATGCCAGTCCACACAGTCGATTTCTGTCGCCTGATAGGAGAGAAGATGAGCGAATCCCTCATGAAATGTGTAAGCATCCAATCTTCTCAAATAGTCTGTACTTTCCAACGCGGCATTTGCCGCCGGATAGCGGTGTCCAATCAAGAGATGCGTAATCTCATGCGTCAGCAGATTCCGAATGATGCTGTCGAGCTGGTCGAGCTCCGCATAATTGCACCAACGGATGAGGTCAAAGATGAGATGTGCCTGCCCGTCGGGCGAGTGTGCCGCAACGGCGTCGTAAGGCTCGGGATAACCGACGATCAAATCAAGTGTCGGCTGTACCGCCTCCCAATCGGGGAAAAGCGAGTCCCAAATCGGGCGGTTGACGGGGACAAAGTGCGCAGCCGCTTCACAGATACGGCGTTCGAGCTTGCGCACAGTCTCTCGGAGAGCAAGATCCTCAGGCGGCGGAGTAAATGCATTCCTGCCAAGATCTGACGAAACCGAGGTGTGTTCAAAGAGCCATGAAGCACGAAAAGCGTCGACGCAGCTGCTCTCGATATATGCCTGTGCGATCGAACTGTCAATCAGCATTTTCAGTCCCTCTCTTTACGAAAAACCTCTTTTGCCGTAACAGACAAAAGAGGCTTTTCCTTGGCGCAGCGGGAGGGATTCGAACCCTCGTGAGGTTTCCCTCAAACTGATTTCGAGTAATTTCGAAACTGTTCCACTTAGGCGTCACATCGAAGCAGTACACGGTAGTTACTATGCCTTGAACCCGTTGAAAAATCAGGATTTTTTGAGTATTTGATACAAGAAAAACAGGGGTGGCAGGCGCTTTCGCATTTTCCGAAAAATGCGAGCAAAAATGGACAAAGGATAGAAAATAGGATAGACCACATTTCTGAGAATCATTGGTTTTCTCTGCTGTCGGCAATCACCAGAAGGGAGAACTGAAATGGATCTGCTGACCTATTATTCGGATCTTGCAGTAGCATATCCGGAGTATATTACACAAAAGCAGTTTTGTGAAGTGTGCGGGATATGCCACAAGACTGCATATAATTTAACCCGGCGCGGAGAAATCTCATATGAGATAGTAGATACCCCTACCGGGCGTATTCATCACATTAAGCTCACAGATGCACTTGCCTATCTTTACAAAAAGGATACGCTTTATGGAAATGATGAAAATGTAAATCGGCAAATATATGAGGTGCTGCAGGCACATTTTTCATACCTGCCCGATCTCCTTCGGACACAGCAAATCAGGGAACTGACAGGGTTTTCAATGACCGCTATTCAACGCTGGGTACTCGAAAAGCGTATTACTGCCATACTCGGAAGAAAAGGGTGGAATATTACAAGGGATTCGCTTGTAACCTTTCTTTCGTCGTCCTATTGCCTACGCGGAAATAGAAAACCCCAAAAATTTCAAGCTCTGTTGCAAAAGTGTACCGAGCAATTAAAAATTTGAAATCTCAGGGCAGGGATTCCCCTGCCCTTTTATATCCCCATAGAATGTGAGGTGAACGCTATGGCCTTATCCCTGCCCTATTACTATGGACATTCTGGTGAACAATACGCTTTCTTTCGCATTCCAAAACTGCTAATCACCGATAGCCGGTTTGATGGCGTTTCCTCTGATGCAAAGCTATTGTATGGACTGCTACTTGATCGCATGGAGTTGTCCTATCGGAACGGTTGGGTAGACGACCAAAATCGTGTCTTTATCATTTTTACGGTAGAAGAAGTCATGGAAACCCTGCGCTGTCGCTCTGAAAAGGCGGTGCGCCTATTCGCAGAATTGGACAGCAAAAAAGGTATTGGTTTGATTGAACGAAAGCGGCAAGGACTTGGAAAACCGGCTATCATTTATGTGAAAAACTTTGCCGGCGATATATCCTAAATAAATCGAAAGTCCAGACTTTCGATTTTCGAAAATCATAGATGTGGCCGGAGTCTGCGCTTCTGTGACTTTCGATTTTCGAAAGTCTTGATTTTCGGTTTTCGAATTTCTTGACTTTCGAAAATCGAAATCTAATAAGACTGAGATATAGCAAGACTGAGAATAGAAAGAATACCACCCGAAAAAAGAATAACCGTAAGAAGCAACAGCTTTGTTAGAACAGGGGCCGCAAGGCTCCTTTTTTGTTGGAGGAGGTGTCCCATTGAAAACAATCGCACTGGCAAATCAGAAGGGCGGCGTGGGTAAGACCACCACAGCCGCCAGCCTCGGCATTGGTCTTTCTCGGCAAGGTAAAAAAGTCCTGCTGATCGACGCCGATGCACAAGGCAATCTCACGCAGATGTTAGGCTGGTCACAGCCTGACGAATTATCCCCAACGCTCTCCACCCTGATGGAGAAGATCATCGCAGAGCAGCCCATCGCCCCCGGCGAGGGCATCCTGCACCACCCGTCCGGCGTCCATCTTGTCCCCGCCAATATCGAGCTGTCGGCACTGGAGGTCACGCTGGTCAACACCATGAGCCGTGAAACGGTGCTGCGGCAATATCTGTCCACCGTGGCAGACCGCTACGATTACGCGCTCATCGACTGTATGCCGTCCCTCGGTATGCTGACCATCAACGCCCTGACCGCTGCGGACAGCGTGATTATCCCTGTGCAGGCGCAATATCTCCCCGCAAAGGGGCTGGAACAGCTTTTGCGAACCATCACCCGCGTGAAACGGCAGCTCAACCCGAAGCTGGAGGTAGACGGCATTGTACTGACCATGGTGGACAGCCGCACCACACTGGCGCGGGAGATCAATGCGCTTGTCCGCAAAACCTACGGCGGTCATGTGTTCGCAAGTGAGATCCCCCGTTCCATCAAGGCGGCAGAGATCAGTGTGGAAAACAAAAGCATTTACGACCACGACCGCAGCGGCAAGGCGGCGCTGGCGTATGAAAATCTGACGAGGGAGGTGTTGAGCCTTGGCAAGCAAATTAAGCGGCATCGAACTGACCCGGTACGATGACCTGTTCAAAACGGACGCGGAGCGTGAAGCCGACCGGCAGGAACGGATTCAGATCGTTCCCGCAGCAGAGGTTTTCCCATATTCCCGCCAACCGTACACCATCGACCGCCCCACGCCTGATCTGGTGCGGCTTATGGACAGTATTGAGCACATCGGCATTGCCGAGCCGCTGATCGTCCGCCCCCGCGAGAGTGGTGGCTATGAGATCATCTCCGGCCACCGGCGCGATTACTGTGCGAAGGCCGTGGGGCTGGATACCCGCCCCGTTATTGTCCGAAATTACAGCGATGAGGAAGCGGACATTTTGGTGGTAGACTACAACATCAACCGTGAGGACTTGCTGCCCAGCGAGAAAGCCAAAGCCTACAAGCTGAAGCTGGACGCCATGAAACGGCAGGGTCAGCGGACAGATTTAACTTCTGGCCAACTTGGCCAGAAGTTAAAGGGACATAGTTCAATAGACCTTTTAGCGGATCAGGTAGACGAAAGCCGCAAGCAAGTACAGCGATATGTGCGTCTGAATAAGCTGATCCCTCCGCTATTGGACGCGGTGGATGCGGGAACGCTCAAGTTCGTTCCCGCAGCGGATTTCCTCTCCCACCTGTCCGAAAAAGAACAGACCTACCTCCTGCTTGCCATGGAGCGTGACGAAGTATCCCCGTCGCTTGGACAGGCCCAGCGGCTCAAGCAGCTCAGCGGCGAAGGCAAGCTGGAAAATAACATCATCGACCTCATCATGCGGGAGGAAAAGCCACTGGAGCGCAAGGTCACGATCCGAAACGATCGTCTGCAAAAGTATTTTCCCGCCAGCTACACCCCGAAGCAGATGGAGGATGTCATCATCAAGCTGCTGGAGGGTTGGCACCGCAAGCGCCAGCAGGAACAGAGCCGTTAAATCGTGCTGCGCCTTTTCTCTCATATCAGGAATGGAGGTCAGCATGGAAATTGATAGATGGGTAGGCCCATACAGGGTACGGGCATTCCCGTGGATAGAAAAGAATTTAATCTATTTCAATGTGCACTGTTACGCACCGGGGCAATCATTGGAAAAGCCTCCGGTGTTGGATCAAACAGTTTACATTACCAATGATGCGGCTGGGCGTCGGTTGGTATTTGAATTTACGCACACGCTTGCTGCGTATGTGGAAGAACTCTCCCACCGTATGAACATAGAACGGAGTAAGGGTGCCAATACATGGAAAGATAATTCCGAAAACAGGATTATCATTTCGGCAGAAAGTATTCCGCCCGATTTACTGGCCGCAAAACCACACCATAAGCAATTCAGGCAGCGAGATAAGAGCCATAACGAGCCGGAAAGATAGCTGCCTGCAATAAAACAAGACTGGAGGTGTTTTCATTCAACAAGCAGATTTTCCACGCCGTATCCCTCTCTGGCGGCAAGGACAGCACGGCTATGCTCTTGCTGATGATTGAACGAGGTTTGCCCATAGACACGGTCCTTTGGGCAGACACGGGCATGGAATTTCCGGAAATGTATGACCATATCCGCAAAGTGGATGACTACCTTTACCGGGAGCGTGGTATCCACATCACCATGCTCCGTCACCCAAAAGGCTTTGAATACCTGATGTTCGAGGAAGAAAAGCAAAGGCCATCTTCCATCGAAAACCGGCAACGGCTGGGCGTTTCGCTCTATGGCAACGGCTGGCCCGGTGCTAAGGTACGATGGTGTACGGGTCAGCTTAAAACCCATCTTATCAGCAAGGAGGTCAATCGGCTCAAGGGCGAGTATCAGGCTCTCCACTATGTCGGTATCGCGGCAGATGAGCCGAAACGGATCAAGAACGAGCAGTATCCGTTGGTGGACTGGGGTATCACCGAAGCAGAGGCTTTGAAAATATGTTACGACCGTGGTTATGATTGGAGTGGACTATATGAGATCTACCACCGCTGTTCCTGCTGGTGCTGCCCCCTCCAGCGAATCAACGAATTGCGAAAGCTGCGGCATCACCACCCTGAATTATGGAAAAGGCTCCGCGATATGGATCAGCGGGCCATCGCCCAATTCGGGCATAACCCTTTGGGGCAATTCAAACAGAATTGGACAGTAGAACGATTGGAACAGAGATTTGCGGCAGAAGATGCTCAAATCTCTGTTTTTCTATCTTCTGGAAAGGACGGCACTATGACAGAAAAGCAAAAGCAGGAGTGCAGCGAGTTGGAAACCATGCTGCAAGGCACACCGAAGCAAAATGTTCTGATCTCCTTTGATGGCAAACCGCCGAAAACGCTGGAGGAATTGGAAAAAGAACAGCAGCGACGAAAAAAGAAACACAAAGATCGAGGTGAAGCACGGTGACAAACTATCAGAAGCGAAAAGAAAAGAATGATGAATACCGCAGCAAAATCATGCGCTTCACCTTTCAGCTTTCCCTCGGTGACAGCGAGGTACGGGAATGGTTTGAACAACAGCCAGAAAAGGGTGCATACCTCAAAGACCTTATCTTACGGGATAAAGCGGAGCGGCTTGGGTACAGGGAGCAGAAAAGTGCAAAACCCGACAAAGCCGGTGACTACGAGATCATACAGTCCATTCGTATGGGTGGGCGCGTTCTGCTTATGGGGTTCAATCCGAAGGACGAAACCTATATGACCTGCTATCAGCAGTACAATTTTCTCGGAGAAAAGATGTATCCCGAAGCACTTGCCTGTAAGAGTTATCTGGAAATTGCAGAAACCTTTTTGAATCGCTTGCAGGCACAGGTCGAAAAAGTCAAAGCTTTCCGTGCGGCCCGAAATGTCCCCTATGCCGTTTTAGGCGTGGACGATTGCCTTCCTCCGTCAGAGGAATCTCTGCAAGGAAAGCTGATTGTTCTCCGCCCCACCAGCCTTGCACCGGAATACCGCACGGCAGACTGTCAACTCGGCTTTGCGCAGGGCGGCTTTGGCTGCACACCCGGCGCACGCGGGCGTGCGGTTTACTTCGAGGAATTGTATTCCGGTGAACGATGCCGGTGGGACATTACCGATGTTCTCGGAGTTGCAGATCATAACAAGCTGCCCGAATGGGCTAAGGAAAGACTGGCGGAATACGAAAAGAAGCGTACCACGCCGAAAAAAGAGAGGGGTGAAGCACGATGAGTGACCGTGAGTCGGCAAACATCATGAAAGAAAAGATGACCGTTTTGTGCGTTAAGCCAGGGAAGAAGCCTATGCGTATTGAAATTGAAGATGGTCTTGGCGCATTACAGCGAGCGGTTGGAGGCTGTATCGAAGCTGTATACCCGTATGAAGATCCTGTGGCACTGATTGTAAACGAAGAAGGAAAGCTGAACGGATTGCCGCTGAACCGTGCGCTCCGAGATGAGGATAACGATATTTATGACATTGTGGCTGGGAATTTTTTGATTGTCGGACTTGGGAAATCTGAATTTACATCCTTAACGCCTGCACTGATGAAGAAATACGAGAAGCTATTTCATCATCCGGAAGCCTTTATTAAGCTGGGGGAGCGCCTGACAGTCGTTCCTATGCCGGAACCGCAGGCGCACAAATCTACAAAAGAGCGAGGTACAGCACGATGAGTGACCGTGAGCCGGTAAACATCATGGGCGTTATCGCCTTTCCAAACCCTGACAAGGACAAGCGCGTGATCCGCTTCATCGACAGCGAGTACCATACACTCTTTACCATCCAAGACGGGGAAAGCATCGTCATCACCCGTTTTGACGGTGAGCAGTTGATCCTGCCCTGCACCTACATCGACGATTGTCATACCCGCATTGGCAGCTCCGTCTGCCATATCTGTGAATTTGCAGAAATACAGGAGCGCAACGGCAATCTCTATGTTCCCAGCACGCCGAAAATCAGCGATGAGATCGGCACCTATGAAATCTACCAAATCCCCATAATCGCCGATGTGGGCTACTGTTTCCGGCCCTACGCGGAGGCAAAAGGGAAACTCCAGAATGCTGATTATCGGCGCACCTATGCCGGTATGTTTGCGAAAGATAATACGCTGGAGCATCTTTGGGCAAAGCACAACGGCGACCGCCGACCCTTTGCCCGTCAGATGCACTCCATGTCCGTAGGCGATGTGGTAGTACTGACACAGGCCGGAAAGAAAACTGCCTACTACGCCGATACCTTCGGTTTCCAAGAAGTGCCGGAGTTTTTAGCACGTCAGAGAGTGCAAAAGAAACACAGAGAGCGAGGTGAAGCCAGATGAGCTATGACGCGCAGAAAGTGACCTACCAGGAGGTCACGATTTTTGACCGACCGGCGTTGTTTACGGAATGCCGCATTGACCGAGCCACCGTACCGGAGGGCGTATATCGCTACGAGCTGCGCCATGGCGATGCAGATTGGGGTGAGCCGATAGAACTATCGCGGAGTCTCATGGTCAACTTCTATGGCACCGTCCTCACCCGTGAGCCGTTCCAGCTTCCCATTGATGGGTGGATTCCGCTGGAGAACGGCAGCCTTTCCTTTCAGGATGGCGGATGCCGTACCCTTGCGGAATTTCAGGAGAAATATCCCGCCAGCGATAAGGATGTCATTGACTTTTACAGCGTCAATGAGCCTGCACTGCACGCTCTCTATTTCTCTCGTAGCGAGGAACAGGACAAGACCGTAGGTTGCGTGGGACACCTGCGGGGTGATTTTGGCAGCGGCAAGCAGTTTTATACAACATGGTGGCCCCACCAGGCAGATAGACTGAACACGCCGGAGTTTAAGGCCGATATTGACCGCACCGTAAACTGGCTGCGGGAGCAGCCGGACTCCCCGCTGCGGGACTTCGACAGCATGAACCGCTGCTGTAACCGGTATGAGCAGATCTGCGCCATCAAGGGTGCACTGCTTCCCTCTTACGGATTCATGGTGAAAACCAAACAGTATGTGTATATGCTCCGCTGTACGCCAGTTAAAGGTGATTACCAGTTTTATATTTATTGCTATCAGCGGAAGCCATTTGAAAAGGCCCAAAAAGAACAGCAAAAGAATGACCGGCTTGCAGTAAAAAAGCGGGCGGAGCCGGAGAGATAGGAGGTGCGAGCCTTGCCAACCAAATTTCAGCTTATCACAGAGCTGTATGACCAGACTGTGCAGAGCGTTACCGGCAGCTATCAAAGCTGGACGGGCTTTCTCCGCGCCGCCTGCTACAATTACAAATGTCCCTTTGATGATCAAATTCTGATCTACGCCCAGCGCCCGGACGCCACGGCGGTCCTTGAGATGGAACGATGGAACCGTCAGTTTGGCCGCTGGGTCAATCGCGGCGCAAAAAGCATTGCCGTATTTGGTGATGACGGACAAAACTGCCTGAAGCTCTATTTTGATGTGTCCGATACCCATGCGTCCCGCTTTGCCCGTCCACTGCCTATCTGGACGATGCACCCGGTCTTTGAGCCGGAGGTCATCGAAACGCTGGAGGCCACCTTCGGCAACCTGTCCGAAAAAGAAAATCTGGCGGACGCCGTGCGTTCCGCCTGTCATAACGCCGTGGCGGACAACATCACAGACTACCTGCAAGACCTGCGGGAGTGCCGGGAGGACAGCCTGCTGGAGGAGCTGGATGACCTTAATCTGGAGGTGTTCTACCGGGATGCGCTGGAGGTCAGCGTGGCCTATATGCTGATGACCCGGATGGGCTTACGGGCAGACGATTATTTCACCGCTGACGAATTTGCCCATGTTTACGAATTCAACACGCCGCCCACCGTCAACGCCCTGGGCATCGCCACCAGCGACATCGCAGAGATGGGATTGCGGGAGATCAGCCGCACAGTCATGCAGGCTCAGCGGGATCAGTTTTTTGCAAACCGCGCGAGAATCGGTTATGATGACCGCACAGAACAACACGAAACACCCCATGAAAGGAGCGAACAACATGGAGGTCACTTACAGGATGCAGAACGGCTATCAGGTGCCGAACCTGCTGATGCCGCAGACGCCGGAGGTGCATCTGGGCAAGTACGCGGAGCTGCGTCGGCAGTACCTGATGAAGCACCGCAGGGTGCTTTACACCAACCTGAAAACCAGCGGCAAGCTGACGGAGCATCTCTCGGAGATCGAGCAGACCTCGCGGAAGATGGTGGAGCAGGCCGTGGCGCGGATGGCGAGAGCCGAGGGCGTGACGGAGGAACTGAAAGCGACCGATCCCCTGCGCTGGGCGGGCCTGATGAACAATCTCCGGCACAGCGCGGAGGAGCTGGTGCTCAGCGACTTGATCTACGCCTGACAACCCAAGAACCCACAGAGGCAGGAAGTGATGAACTTCCTGCCTCTGCTGTTATAGATGCGGCACAACCAACCATAAAAGAACTGTTCGAGCAGTACAAGCAAACGGTTGCTGCTGCATTGGTAAAAGACACAGCATTTGTCAATGCCTGCCGCAATTCAGATCGTGAAAATGCCATTATGGAAGGGGCAGACGCAATCCGGCGCATTGTCAACGAAAGCGGCGATTTGCAGCTTGCAAAGCTCTACTTTGATATGCCAGCCTTCCATAACCGGCTGCATCAGGAGCTTTTAGAGGAAACTTATCCGAAGCTGGTAAACGCAGCAGACCATAGCCCGTTCAAGCCCTATCAGGTTGCAGCCTATCACCATATTGAAAACGGCTTTGACGATAAGCTGGACTATCAAACGCTGGAGGAAGCAGAAGCAGCAGCGCAGGGCTATGTTGCCGGTACGATGGAGGAAGACGGTTTTGCCTATGACGGCGCTGCCGTGTATGACGCCGAAACACGCCAGTGCCTCCGTGTCTACGGTGATTACCCGGACGAAAAAGCACAGGAGCAGGCTGCGTCCTTTGCACAGGAACATGATGCCGTGCGGCAAAATACCGCAGAGCTGCCCGCCTTTCTGGATATGCACCTCATCGAAGCAAATCTGCTGGACGACGGCGGGCGCAAACACAAGCGGCAGGAGATTTTTGAATACTTTCAGGCGCACAAGGGCCTTACGGAACGCACGGAGTTCTTAAAAAACAGCTACAACGATATATGGGTGGAGGTACTGACCGACGGTGTTCGGACAGGCTACCATGCCGAGAAAGACGGACTATTGATGTGGGAGGGCAGCTATCTCTCCCGCACTTCGGAGTCCGTTTTTTCATGGTCGGTCATCACCGAGATGACCGAGGGCCTGATTGAGCGCGGCGAATACAAGATCAAGCTGGGCCTGCAAAACGCCCCGGTCATGGTTGAGCAGCTTGCCCTATTCGACATGGGCGGCGACGCTCCGGTGTACGAGGCTCCGGCAGATGCGCCCTCCGGCATTCTGGCCCCGGCGCGCACGGTGCCGCAGGAGGTCATTGATCTGGCGCTCTGCACGGGCGGAAACGAACCCAACAGCGCGGAGCGCATCGCCGTATTTTATATGCGGGAGCGGCCAGAATCGGAAAATATATCATTTCTGCGCCGGGAGTTTGGCAGGGCGAATGGGCGCGGCATCGAGTACGAGGGCCGCAAATACGCCGTGTGGTTCATGGAGGATGGCGTCCACCTCGCCCAAGGGGACAGCGTCCGCACCGGGTACAGCAAAACCATGGTCACATGGGAACAGGCGTCGGCGCGGATTCTGGAACTGCTGGAGGCGGGGACATATCTCTCCGCGTCCGAGCTGGCGCAGGCCCCGGACAAAGTGCTGCACGAAGCGATGGACGCGCTTTTGATGACAGCCCGCGATCTGAACGAAGAAGGCCGCGCGCAGGGCCTTTTCCCGCAGACTTTGGCCATCCATGATCAGCACAAGGGCTACCCAGAGCTGGACGAGGATATGGTGGCCTTTGCAAAGGCCGAGGGTGGTCTGCAAACGCTGGCACAGGAATATCACACTTTCCTTGACGCTTATGCCCAAGACCGCGACATTATGCGCTGGCGACTATCCGCTTACAACACCCACCGGATCGGCGTTGTACTGGATGGCCTGACCTACCCGGAACGCAGTTTCACCGCCCAGCCAAGCTTTCTGCGCCAATGTAAAATGTTCATCACACAGGATGAGATCGACCATTACTTTTTGCGGGAGGGCGTCGAAAGCCGGCTGACAATCTATTCCCATTTCTGCTATCCCCATACGCCGGATGAACACCAGAAATTCATCAAGGGCAGCTTTGGCGAGTATAGCGGCGGCAGCCGTGCCGGATACCAGCACACGAAAACATCAAAAGGGCTGGACTACGAACGGGACTATAATTTCAAGAAATATGATACCGTTCACCTGACGATCCCCAATGTGGTCAAGGAGTATGAGCGCCTGATCGCGCAGAAACGATTCCCCGGCGAGGATGCTATCGCCAAAATCCCGGAATATGAGCGTGGGCAGTTGGCTCGAACCGTCTATAACGGTTTTTACAATGCCCCGGACGATGTGCCGCGTCCCTATCCCAAGGGCACGGATTATTACGATGCGCTTCCCATGATCGAGGAGCAGCTGCAAGATAAGGGCAAGACTGCGGAAATATTGGCGGCGCTGACCTCACGGCTGGATGGGACGGACGAGAGTGACCGTTCCTATGATTCCGTCCGCCACGCAAGAGAGCAGCTTTCCGCTTATGTGGACGGCACTTTTAGTCTGTTCAACCACCGGCATGATGCACAGCTTGTAAAAGCGGCGGAGCAAACCGCAGCAGCGCAGACCGCGCCTGATACAGTGGGAACGGTCCCGTGGGAGCCGACGCAACTGGAGACAGACACAGGCACTTCCGTTGGCGATATTTCCATCGGCACACGTCTGGCCATAGATGGGCGGCAGTTTGAAGTGGACAGCGTAGACGATCATACGCAAAATGTATCGCTGCGGGATGTGACCTTTGAAGGCGGGACGGGCTTTCCCATTTTCCGAAAGGAATCCATCGACTATGTCCGCGCTCACATGGAGCAGCCGGACATGGTGCGGGAAACCGCGGCACCGCAGACGGACAAGCCGCCTGCGGTACTCACCCCGCCGAAAAAGAAAAGGCAAAATGCGCTTGCCTACCCGCTGAATCCAAACGGCGGCAACTACCGCATCACTGATGACCACATCGGGGAGGGCGCACCGCTGGAGCGCTTTCAGCGCAATCTGGACGCGATCCGTACCCTAAAAACCGTGGAGACCGAAAACCGCACCGCCACAGCGGAGGAACAGACGGTGCTGGCACAGTATGTGGGCTGGGGCGGTCTTGCCGAGTTTTTCGATGAAAAAAACGCCCGGTACGCTGAGCTGAAAGACCTGCTGACGGACGCCGAATACGCCGCCGCCCGCGAATCCACGCTCACGGCGTTCTACACGCCGCCTGTGGTTATCCGCGGCATCTATGCCGCCCTGGGGCAGATGGGCTTCACGCAGGGCAACATTCTGGAGCCGTCCTGCGGTATCGGCAATTTTCTCGGTATGCTGCCGGAAAGCATGAGCGGCAGCAAGCTCTACGGCGTGGAGCTGGACGATCTCTCCGGACGCATCGCCAGACAGCTTTATCAGAAAAGCAGTATTGCGGTGCAGGGCTATGAGAAGACCGTCTTCCCGGATAACTTTTTCGATGTAGCCATCGGCAATGTGCCGTTCGGCCAGTTCCATGTAGCGGACAAACGCTATGACCGGCTGAATTTTCCCATCCACGAGTATTTCATCGCCAAGGCGTTGGATCAGGTCAGACCGGGCGGCGTTATCGCCGTTGTGACCTCCAGCTACACCATGGACAAGCGCACCGCCAGCGCGCGAAAATACATTGCGCAGCGAGCAGAGCTGTTGGGGGCCATCCGTCTGCCCAACAACACCTTTAAGAGCGCCGCCGGTACGGAGGTGGTTTCAGATATTCTGTTCCTCCAAAAGCGGGAACGAATGGTGGATATAGAACCAGAATGGGTGCATCTTGCCACCAACGAGGACGGCATTCAGATGAACAGTTATTTCATCGACCACCCGGATATGATCTTGGGTGAGATGAAGATGGTGTCCGGGCCGTTCGGCCCCACGCCTACCTGCGAGCCGTACCCGGAGCAGCCGTTGGAAGCACTGCTGGCGGAGGCCGTTCAGAATGTCCACGGCGAGATCACCGCTTATGACCGGGAGGAAGAACTGGAGGGAGAGGATCATTCCATTGAAGCCGATCCTGCCGTTCGCAACTTCTCCTATACACTGGTGGACGGTCAGATCTACTACCGGGAGAACAGCCGCATGAACCCCGTGGAGGTATCCAAGACCGCGGAGAGCAGAATCCGCGGCATGATCGAGCTGCGGGACTGTGTGCGGACACTGCTGGAGTATCAGACCGAGGACTATCCCGATGAAGAAATCAAGGCGCAGCAAGTCAAGCTGAATACCCTCTACGACGCCTTCACCAGAAAATACGGACTCATCAATTCCCGCGGCAACGCCATCGCCTTCGATCAGGACAGTTCCTACTTTCTGCTGTGTTCACTGGAAATTCTGGACGAGGACCGGAACCTGAAACGCAAGGCCGACCTGTTCACCAAGCGCACCATCCGCAGCCACAAACCCGCCGAAAAGGTAGATACAGCGGTGGAGGCGCTGGCGCTGTCCATCGGGGAAAAGGCCCATGTGGATATGGACTATATGGGCAGGCTCACCGGCAAGGACGAGGAAACGCTGTTTGCCGAGCTGACCGGCGTGGTGTTTCTCAACCCTGACTACGCCGAGGGCGTAAATGAAAAGTACCTGCCCGCGGACGAATACCTTTCCGGCAATGTGCGTCAGAAATTGGCGGTTGCTCAAGGCAAGGCAGAACAGGACCCGCAGTATCAGATCAACACTGATGCGCTCGCGCGGGTGCAGCCCACTGACCTCACCGCCAGCGAGATCTCCGTCCGACTGGGCGCTACCTGGCTGGACACGGACTATGTGCGCCAGTTTATCTTTGAAACGCTGGGAACACCACGCAGCGTGCAATGGGGCATGAAGGTCCACTATTCTAAAATCACCGGCGAGTGGCGTATCGAGGGCAAGAGCAAGGATCGCGGCAATGTCAAGGCCATCAGCACCTACGGCACACAGCGCATCAACGCCTATGAGATCATCGAAACGACACTTAACCTGAAGGATGTCCGCATTTTTGATTACCACTACGATGAGGAAGGGCGCAGAATTGCCGTTCTGAACAAGAAGGAGACGGCCATCGCCCAGAGTAAGCAGGAACTCATTAAAGACGCTTTTGCTGAGTGGATCTGGAAAGACCCGGACCGGCGTGAAGCTATTTAAGCGTCAGATTTTCAACAGAAAAAGAATTGAAACAGTTTCAAGACCTGCTCTATGAAAAATCGGGGCAAGGCGTTTCATTCACGGGACTGTTGGAAGCAATGGTCAGCGAAGTGACTATTGTAACCGCTGTTCATAACATCAAGTCCAACAAGGGCAGCAAAACTGCCGGTGTGGACAGGATGAAAATGGACAAGTATCTGCAAATGCCAAAAGAAGAACTATTTCAGTTGATTCAATCAAATATCTCCAATTACAAGCCGAAGCCAGCCAAACGGAAGTATATCGAAAAGGCAAACGGCAAAAAGCGACCTCTGGGTATTCCCACTGTATTGGATAGGATTATACAGGAATGTATGCGACTGATTCTGGAACCGATATGCGAAGCGAGATTCTATCCGCACAGCTATGGTTTCCGTCCTTACCGGGCGCAGAAGCACGCTATCCGGGATATTGTCAATGTCATCAATGCAAGTGTGAAATCCAAAGACCAGCCGGTATGGGCAGTCGAGGGAGATATAAAGGGCTGTTTTGACAACATCAATCATAGATTGTTGCTGAAAAAGCTATGGCGAATCGGAATCCACGATAAGAGGGTTCTGAAAATCATCAGCCAAATGCTAAAAGCCGGATATATCGATCAGGACTTATACCATGCAACAGAAATGGGAACACCACAGGGCGGTATATTATCTCCGTTGCTGTCCAATGTGTATCTCAATGACTTTGACTGGTATGTGGGGCGCTGCTATATGGAGCCGCACCGTCAATGCAAGCACAAATGCAACGATACCCGAAGGCTGAAATGGTCTGGAATCACCCCGAAATACAATTTTCGCTATGCGGATGATTGGGTGATCCTGACCTCTACGGAACAGGAAGCGTTCCGTATGAAGCATGAACTGACAAAGTATTTCAAGCATCGCATGAAGTTGGAACTGTCACAGGAAAAGACCTATGTAACCGATTTGAGAAAGAATGGTATTCATTTCCTCGGTTACATAGTCAAGGCAGAACGAAAGAGGAAAACACCAGACCCAGCCACATGGTCAGATAATCTGGTAGGAAAGCCATTCCCTGATATGGAACGATTGACGAAGAAAATCCATACCTTGCAAAAAGAAGTTAGGAAAATTGGATTATACACGCAATCCAACACGCAGGCGGCTCAAATCCAGTATGTGAACTCCGTGATTATGGGACTGGCCCAGTATTTGCAACCCTCTATCTGTTCTCATGCCTACCATGCCATTGACCGTAGAGTGAATAATACGGCGTTGGCAGTATGGAAAAACCTGTTTCCCAAGCAGTACAACCAAATGCAGGTGCCGTTAAAGGAATTAAGTAATCTGCCACATCGGCACGAAGGTTATGACAGTAAAACCTTCGCAATTCAAATTGATGGGAAATGGTTCGGAATAACCTATGCGTTTATTACACACAGTCGTTATGAAAGCAAACCATTTGACCAGAAAATGACCCCTTATACGGAGGATGGACGCAGGCGGTATGTAAATTATCGTACCAAGCATAAACCGTTGCCCTGTGACCGCCCCTCCATCAATACACCCGAAGATATAGCCTTATCCATCTACGCTAGCGGCAAGGGATGGAGAGCCAATTTCGAGTATTTTATGAATCGGGAATATGCCTACAACCGAGATAAGGGAAAATGCAAATGCTGTGGTAGATATTTCTCTGAACTGATTCCGAAACATTGTCATCATGTAAATCCACGACTTCCGATTGAAAGAATCAACAAAGTTCCAAATTTAGCATGGCTATGTATACCGTGTCACCGCATGGTACACAACAGTCCTATACCGCCAGAGTTGGATGCCAAGGCGGTACGCAAAATCAAGAAATATCGTGAAAAACTCAAAAAGTGAAATTTACAAGTGCGCTGTATTCGTGAGGGTACAGATGCAATGAAATCAGTAGAAAGTAAGTCAATCTGATGGTAGGCCGGGTGCGCTGAAAGGTGCACGCCCGGCGTGAGACGGGGGAAAATCCGGAGGAAACGAATGTGCGGCTTCGCCGCACATCACGTTCAAAGGATTACCTATCGTCATTCTTTTTATACACGAAAATGCGGAATGTGGGCGGTATTGCCCAGACCGAGGCGCAGAAAAGCTCAGACCTCTTTATGAAGTGCCGCTACCTCGATGAGATCACCGGAGGGCGCGGCATTGTCTTTGCCACCGGCACCCCCATTTCCAACAGCATGGTGGAGCTTTACACCATCCAGCGTTACTTGCAGATGTCGGCGCTGGAGGAACAGGGCTTACAGCACTTCGATAGCTGGGCGGCGAACTACGGCGAGACTGTCACCGCCATCGAACTGTCCCCGGAGGGAACCGGCTACCGGGCCAAGACCCGCTTTGCCAAGTTTTATAACCTGCCAGAGCTGATGAGCGTATTCAAAAATGTGGCGGACATCCAGACGGCGGATATGCTCAAGCTCCCCGTGCCGGAGGCGCATTACCACAACATCGCCCTGAAACCATCGGAGTATCAGAAAGAGATCGTGGCGTCGCTGGCGGAGCGTGCTGAAAAAGTCCGCAACCGCGAGGTGGACAGCAGTGTGGACAATATGCTGCTCATCACCAACGATGGCCGCAAGCTGGCGCTGGATCAGCGGCTGGTCAACCCAATGCTCCCCAGCGCCCCCAACAGCAAAGCCGCCAAGTGCGCGGAAAATGTGTTTGAGATCTGGCAGCGCACCGCAGACCAGCACTCCACGCAAATGATTTTTTGCGACCTGTCCACCCCGAAGGATGACGGCACCTTCAGCGTTTATGATGATATTCGCACGAAGCTGCTGGAATTGGGTATTCCCGAAAACGAGATCGCCTACATTCACAACGCCAAAAGCGAGGTGCAGAAGAAAGATCTGTTTGGCAAAGTACGGAGCGGTCAGGTGCGTATCCTGCTGGGCAGCACCCAGCGCATGGGCGCTGGCACCAACTGTCAGCAAAAACTCATCGCCTTGCACCATCTCGACTGCCCATGGCGTCCGTCCGACCTTCAGCAGCGGGAGGGCCGCATCATTCGCCAAGGCAACGAAAACCCCGAAGTAGATATTTACAGCTATGTCACCGAGGGCACCTTCGACGCCTACCTTTACCAGCTTGTGGAGAGCAAGCAGAAATTTATCAGCCAAATCATGACCAGCAAATCGCCTGTCCGCTCCGCCGAAGATGTGGATGAGCAGGCGCTTTCTTATGCCGAGATCAAGGCGCTGGCCAGCGGCAACCCCATGATTAAAGAAAAAATGGACTTGGACATTGAGGTGTCCAAGCTGAAGCTGCTGAAAGCCAACCATCTTTCTCAGAAATACGCGCTGGAGGACGCCATCAGCAAGGGCTTTCCGAAGCAAATCGCGGAAACGCAGGCGCAAATCACCGGGTATGGCGCGGATATTGCCACGGTCAAGGAAAACACCCATCCCAATGGGGACGGCTTCTCCCCGCTTACGCTGGCGGGCGTCACCCATGCCGACAAGAAGGAGGCGGGCGCGGCGCTGCTGACCATGTGCCAGACGATGCTCTCCCCGGAGGCGACACAGGTCGGCAGCTATCGCGGTCTGACGCTGGAGCTGGCCTTTGATACCTTCGCGCGGGAGTACCGCCTGACTATGATCGGGCAGCTCCGCCACACAGTCACAATGGGCACTGATGTGTTCGGCAACTTGCAGCGCATGGACAATGCGTTGGAGGGCCTGCCCATCAAGGAGCAGACTTGCCGGGAGCAGCTTTTCAACCTGAAAACGCAGTTGGAAACCGCAAAGGCAGAGGTACAAAAGCCGTTCCCCCGCGAGGCAGAGCTGAACACCAAAACGGCACGGCTGGAGGAATTGAACACGCTGCTGAATTTAGACCACAAGGAGCCGGAGATCGTAGACACCGAGCCGGACGAGGATCAAAGACCGCCGGAGCGCCGCAGACCGCAGCTGGAGCGGTAAAACCAATAGAAAACGGAGGAAATTATGGGTTATCAGGAAAGCTGGCTCTACATCGAGCCGCAGCACAAATTCAAGAAATTGATCCAGGCATACGAAAAGGCGGAGCAGTCCGGCTACTATGAGGTAGCCGGTGCGGAACCACATTCCGTTATTGTTTTGAAGCAGCCATTTGGCGATATTCCCGCAGGAAAGAAGCTGCTTTGGGTGTGCGGTGACCGCGGCTTTCACTGTGCCGCTGGCGTATTTGGCGGCGAGCTGAAATGCTCTGGCAGGCTTCGCGTGATCCCGGTGGAGGCGGTGCTGAACGGCACCGACGATCCCCGTATGGAGGGGCTGGACTTTGACAGTCCGGCCCCAAGCGAAAATGCCTATATGAAACGATACAGCGTTGCCAATTACGCCCACCGGATGCGGGCGGGATTGGCGAGATGAAGGGAGGGAAAACATGTCCACAAAAGACGAATTGGAAACCAAATTATACGAAAAAATGTCGCAGGAAAACGAGGTGTTTCTTGCGGAGATGAAAACAAAATCACCGGACGAGATCATTTCCCACGCTTATGAGATCGCCTGCCGTGACAACCTGCTGATACTTTTTGAGGATGAAACAAGCCTCTCCGAGCGGCAGCTTACGGTGCTGAACGAGTTTGAGCATCCGCTGTCGCAGCTTTATACGGACTGGCTCTCCCGCGATACGGATGAGATGGACGCCTTTCGAGACAGCATTGCGTGCTGTGCGAATGATATTCTGCGGAAAAGAGTCGAAGAAAAATATCGAGATCCCGCGCAGCCCATATATCCTAATACCCGTTCTGAGGCCGTGGTTCGCGGAGAGATCTTTGAGTGGATGGCCAGCCGGGATCGGACGCTGACCTGTGCGGGAACCTTTGAGAAGGACGCAACCAACGCCTACAACGATGGAAAGCTGCCTGCTTTTTTGAAGGAGTGGACAAACACCTACGGCAAGGACCGCTGTATGTTCGTGCTGGCCTGTACCATGGCGCAGCGCACGGGAGATGAGCGATTCTACCCACCGGCGCGTCAGGACGCAGGCCGCTTTGCAGCGCTCCAGAAGCAGATGGGCGGGCACACAGATGTTTACGCTGTGGACAATCACTCCTGCGTGATCAATGCCGCAATGGAGCAGCTTGTCAAGCCAGAGCGCAGCAAGGAAAAACCTGTAGCGCAAAGAAAACAATCTGAACCGGAGCGATGATTGCGCTTATGAATATTCCGTAGGACATCTGGGAACGCTGTTGACTGGCACACTCAATGGGTGTATAATGCAGGTGGAAGGAGGATGAACATGAACATTCGTGAAATGAGAGCACAGCTTGGAGATACCCAAAGCGAATTTTCCGCGAGGTATCATATCCCCTTTCGCACTGTGCAAAATTGGGAGACAGGGATGCGTAAGCCGCCAGAATATGTCGCTGATCTGTTGGAGCAGCGTATCAAGGAGGACCTGACCAATCGTAAGACCTTGTCCCTGCCGAAGTATGACCCTCAAAAGAAGGATCTTCCGTCTCGGAGCAGCTATGTGGGCGCGCTCTCCTGGCTGCAAGCTGTCCGTGACTGCATTGGAGAACCCGTTGTCTTTGCGTTAGACAATGCGCTTATGTGTCAAGGAAACTTCGGAGGCCGCAGCGATGAATATATCGTGTGGGTCTATGGGGATGACTCCGTTATGAAGTTTAACGGCGTGGTCGTGCTTGGAAACCGTATCGGCGCACAAAATATCAAGAATCGGAACGGATTGTTATATACGGATTTTAACAGAACGGTATATGATGCCCTTGCAAATGAAAATATTTTAGATATGCAGGGCATTACCGAAGCAGTCAGCAAATACTTCTATTCCAACGGAGACAGCTTTGACGGGCTCTTTGTCGCGCCGGAACATCAGGATCGGTTTGAGCGTTTGGCCAGCGATGCAATCGAATATTACGAAAACTGAGGTGCTTGCTTTGAATGTAACAGCGGAAGAAAGAATTATGTACTCAGTCATGAAAGCTGTGTACGATAGCGGCATTCCTATCAGCTTTAAGGGCTCCATGGTGTTGAAAGCCTGTTTGTTTGAGGCCGGGTTTTTAGATGAGACCCGTCATACAGTAGATATTGATGCAAATTGGAACACAGACACACCTCCCACCGCAGAGCAAATGGTGGAATCCTTACAGCGAGCAATCAATAGAGGCGGCATGGACTATGAAGTTCGCCTTTATCGAATGTATGGCGAAAAGCGATCCGCTGGCTTTGAATTAGTAGACCGCAACACCGATGAAATCCTGTTCACAATGGATGTGGATGTAAACAGACCGATTACACCGACGCAAATCTATGAGGTTGACGGGATCTGTTTTCGCGGCGTTTCGCCGTTGCAGATGATAGCCGATAAGGTCGCGGTTGTATCAACAGATAAGGTGTTCCGAAGAATCAAGGATGTGGTGGATCTATATTATATTTCAAAAGTATTTGAATTTGATGTTCAGAAGATCTACAGCACCTTAAAATGTAGCGAAAGGACCATGGGAGATTTTCAAGGGTTCCTGCAAAGGAAAGAAGATTTGCGGCATTCTTACGATAAGTTTCGTTTTGCAGGCGGCGTCAACAAGCCGCCATTCGATGCAGTCTATCGTGAGGTAAAGATCTACCTTAAGGATGTCCTTCCTAAAGAGGCGTCTAAGGAGGATGCGGATGGGAGCCAGCAATAAAGCCTGCCCTAACTGCGGCAGGAAAATGAAGCAGCAGTTTCCGGGCCTGCAACATTGCAGATGTGGGATGAGCTGGAAAAAGGACATCGGCTATTTTGAACGGACGCCTGATATGGTTTTCGCGCTGGAACGCCGAACCGTCGGCAAAAAAGTCAAGCAGGTTCCCGTCATTCGCACTGGCTCTGCTCCGAAGTAACTGAATAATTTCATGGAAAGCGCAGGCAGAAATGCTTGCGCTTTTCTTATACCCCCAATATGCCCGAAAGGAGGTGAACGCCATGCCTTATATTCCGAAAGACCAGATCGCCGCCGCCCGCGAGATGGACCTATTGACCTACCTGCGCCGCTTTGAGCCGCAGGAGCTGGTCCATGTCGGCGGCAACACCTACGCCACCCGCACCCACGATTCCCTGAAAATCTCCAATGGGAAATGGTGCTGGTGGTCACGGAATATCGGAGGCACAAATGCGCTGGACTATCTGACAACAGTGGAGGGTGTTTCCTTTTTGGACGCCGTGCAGCGCGTTCTTGGGGAACCGCCCCATGTGCCGCCCAAATCAGAGCCAACCGCACCGCTCCCGAAAACTGAATTTACCCTCCCATCCAAACACGCCGACAACCGGCGTGTTTTTGCATATCTGCGGAGCCGGGGCATTGACGCGGAAATTATCAACCACTGCATCAAGCACGGGCAGCTTTACGAGGATGCAGAGCATCATAACTGCGTATTTGTGGGCTACGAACATGGGAACCCTGCCTACGGCGCACTGCGCGGGACCCTTTCGGACACCACCTTCGCCGGTGAAGTTCCCGGCAGCGATAAGCGGTTTTCCTTTGCCGTTCCCCTCCACGCCGATGGCAAAACCATCTGCGTGTTTGAATCCGCCATAGACGCCCTTTCTTACCTGACACTGCTGAAGCTGCGGGGGCAGGATTGGCGCGCCGCCAATACGCTGTCCCTCTCCGGCATTTATCAGCCGCGGAAGGATGGCTCGATCCGATTCCCCGCGGCACTGGAGCAATACCTGAAGGACAACCCTGGCGTGGCGCGGATCGTGCTGTGCCTGGATAACGACGGGCCGGGACGGGCGGCGTCTGCGGCCATTCAAAAGAGACTTTCCGAGTATGAGGTCATCGACAACCCGCCTCGCAGTGGAAAGGACTACAACGACCAGCTCCGGCTTGTGAAAGGGATCAGCGGCAGGGTAAGAACCCGTGGCGGTGACGCACGCTGATTTTCTTTTTCGGCTGGTCAGAAGGACAGCGCGGCCTGCGGCTGCGTTGTCCTTGCAAGCATAGCATTTTGACATCAAAATGCGCTTGTTAAGGGGTAAACCCCTTAATATCCCCACTCCAACAGGAAAGGAAGCTCTATGAAACGCAACAATGTCAAGCAGATCACCATTCGCCTGACCGCTGATGAATATGCCCATGTCAAGCAGCTTTCCAAGGACAGCGGCTTGAAAATGGAGCCTGCGATCCGGCGGCTTATCATGGGCGTGAACCTGCGTCCCCGCCCGCCTGATGAACTGCCGGAGCTGCTGCGTCAGCTTTCCGGCATCGGCACGAATATCAACCAAATCGCTAAAGTCGCCAATGCCTCCGGCTATGTCCGCAAGGAGGATATTCAAAGCATCATGGAAATGCAGGCGGCATTGTGGAGGGCGGTGAAGCGAGGATAGTGGCATACACAAAAGTATTTGCCATCCGCGCAAGGTTGGACAAGCGTGTGCGTTACATCACAGACGGAGAAAAGACCTCGCTGGCGTCCAGCATCACCTATATCTCTAATCCCGAAAAGACGGAGCAATTCTTTTTCACGTCTGTGTTAAATTGCAGCAGCGTGGACACCGCTCTTTCTGAAATGATGGAAACCAAACAGCAGTTTGGCAAAATGGGCGGCGTCCTCGGCTATCACTTTATCCAGTCCTTTCAGCCGGGGGAGGTCACACCAGAGCAGGCACACGCTGTCGGGCTGGAATTTGCCAAGCGATTGTTTGGAAAACGGTATGAGGTCGTTATCAGCACCCATTTGAATAAGCACCACCTGCATAATCATCTGGTGGTCAATTCTGTGTCCTGTATAGACGGGCAGAAATACCATTCCAGCCCGGAGAGTTATTACAACGATGTGCGCGGCACGTCGGACGCGCTATGTCGGGAGAATGATCTATCCGTCATCACCCCGCAGGGCAAGGGCAAGCATTACGCTGAGTGGAAGGCGGAGCAGGGCGGCAAGCCCACGGTGCGCGGCATCATCCGCGCCGACATTGACACGATCATTGGGCAAGCCTACACCTACGATTCCTTTCTCATGCTCCTGCGACGAAACGGCTACGAGGTGCGGCGCAGCCCCAACCGGAAATATACCACGGTCAAGCCCCCCGGCGCAAAGCGGGCGATCCGTCTGGACAGTCTGGGCGAGGGCTACACCGAAGCGGATATTCTGCTGCGGCTCTCCCGCCAGCGGCATGGCGGCATGGCCCCGCTGATCATCGCCCATACCGTCAAGCGTTACCGCATGAAGGGCAAACTGGCGACCGTCCGAAAAAAGAAGATCACCGGCTTTCACGCACTCTATCTCCGCTACCTCTATCTGCTGCGTGGGGGCAGGCGGAAAAAACTGCCGCCCAAACTGCCCTTTTCCGTCAAGCGGGAGGTCATTCATTTGGAGCGGTATGAGCAGCAATTCAAATATCTTTTATCAAGCGGAATTACCACCGAAGCGGAGCTGGAGCAGCGCATCCGTTTGCTGGAGTGGGACATTCGCTTGCTGGAGGAACAGAGAAAACCACTTTATCAGGAAAGGAGGAATACCAACGATGAAGAAGCACAAGCCAAGTACAGCGCGGAGATCCAACAGCAGACTGCCGCCCTGCGGGAAAAGCGTGGGGAACTGCGTCTGTGCCGCAGGATACAATCGGACATTCCGAGGGTATCCCAGCAGTGCCAGCAGGCGCAGGCTGAACGGCAGGAAAATCTAAAGAAGAAGGAGGAACACGAGCATGAGTACCAACGGTGAAACCGCTGACCTGATGGTGCGTGAGGGTATCCAGATCACCGAGAGCGCCCTCAAGCTGGCAGGGCTGGGGGCGAAAAACCTCGCTGCCCTGTTGATCGCCCTTGCCAACGACAACCAGAAGCTCGCCGGCAAGACCAACCTCAAGCGCCTGATCCACGACGGCGAGGAGCTGACGATCTTTTCCGTCAAGCAGGAGGACTTGAAGGGCTTTCAGATGGAAGCCAAACGCTACGGCGTCCTGTTTTACCCCATCGTCAATAAGGTGGAAAAGACCGGTACGGTGGAGATCATGGCGAAGGCCAGGGACGCCAAGCAGATCAACCGCATTTTTGAACGCATGGGCTATCCCGCCCCGGTGAAGGAGGACGCTGCCACAAAAAAAGAGAACGCCCGCGCTCCGTCCGGGAACATCTCCAAGGAGCGCGGGACTGGTGCGAGAGTGTCTACGGAAGCGACTATGGAGAAGCCTGATGGACGCCCCTCCGTCCGCAGCCGCCTGATGGCTCTGCAAGCTGCGGCGGAACGGGATGGCGCAGCTCCCACCAAGGACACCGTGCGGGAAGCCATTCAAAAGGCTATGCCCACGCGGGAATAAATTGATTTTGAAAAGGAGAAACGAACATGGCAAAGTTAGACGATTTGATCCAGCAGAAGCAGCAAAGGGACGAGGACTGGAAGGCAAAGAAAACAGCGGAGCGCGAGGAATTGGGGCAGCTTTCCGATGATGCGGTCATGCACGTCACCAGTGAACCCGGTGCGTATCTGCACTATCTGGACACGCAGGCCATCAACCCGCGATACAGCGCATCCAATGTGATGCTGGCGATGGCGCAGAACCCGGAGATCACCTACATCAACAGCCTGGAGGTGTGGAACCGGCTGGGGCGCAGCGTTAACCGAGACGAGAACGGCATGAAGATCCGTGTGTCAGACACCTATGTGAAGGATGGAAGGGAGTATCACGGCTATAAGATCGGGCGCGTGTTCGATATTTCCCAGACCCACGGCAAGGCCGGTGTTCCGGCGCTAAGTCTGAAAGACAATACGCCGGAAATGGACGCCGCCCTGCGCCGATTGCTGGACAGCTCCCCCGTTCCCGTGGTCACCAGCAGCACCATGTACCAGGACGCCGTTTATGATCCTAAGACGCAGAGCATTACGGTATCCAGCCGCCTGATCGACAGCAAGATCTTTGCGGCGCTCTCCCGCGAGATCGTCCACGCCGGCATCCATGACCACGGACGCTATCCCTACTATACCCGCGAGGACTGCGCCATGGACGCCGAGAGCGTCAGCTATATGCTCTGCCGCAATTTCGGCGTGGACACCCCGCAGCCCGATGTGAGCCGCGTGGGGCAGGTATTCGACGGCATGGAGGTGCAGGATCGCCGCGGCGTGGTAGACAGCCTGCAAAAGTATTTTCGTAAGCTGCAAAATGATATTCAGCGTGAGATCTCTCCGCAGGATCGCAAGCAGTCGGAGCAGAACCGGTCCGCTCGCTGAGGAAGGAGGACGAAGCGTGAAAAAGAAAGTTGCGTTTGCACTCTGCACGGCGCTGATGCTAGGCAGCATGAGCGTTGCGGCGCTGGCCGCAGAGCCCATGACAGATGCCGATACGGTATCCACAATGATCTCTGCCGCAGATACGCTACCCGGCGTTTCCGCCTATCCCGCCGAGGTCAGGGCCAGCGAGGAAAACGGCGTCTACCGTCTTGAAAAGGTCTACTACCTGACCGCAAAGGACGATCCCACCACGATTCCCACCGCTGACTTTGAGCGCGAGGGCCACACCTATACGCTCCTTGATTTGCTGAAAAATGACCAGACAGAAACGGACACGCGGGAGCATATCGAGGTGGTCACGCTGGAGAGCAAGACCAAGGACATGGCGGAAATTCTGAAAATGCTGGAGCCGAAGCTGGAGGTCAAAACCGAGGACGGCTATGAGGGCGTCCTGTCCCTTGACCACACCACCATTCAGGTGGAGGCCGCGGGCTACGGGACCAGCAGCCGCACGGTGACGGCGGAGCGCACCTATCCCAACCTCTCAGACGCGGATGTGTCCCTTGTTCCCAAGTCCGTGAACGAAAATGGCCGCACCCTGACGCTTGCCGATGTAAGCTGGCAGGAGGCGGCGGTCGATCCCACGGACGGCTATGACATTCCCATTCGCTATACCGCTGTGGCAAGCTACACCGGCACCGCCACCAGCAAATATGCCATCGGCTACACCGTCACGGCGGACTATAAGGGTGACGTTACCCGCACAAGCTGTGATACAGTGGTCTATACCGCCGTTTTTTCCAGCGTTGGGAATGCAGCGGCGAAAACCGGACGCAGTAGTTTTAACTGGCTGTGGCTGCTGATCCCCGTGGGAGCGGCGGCGCTGGGTGGCTGCGGTTACGCTGGTTATAAGGGCTATCGCCACTACATCAATAAGAAAAGAGGGTACGCCGCATGAAAAAATATCTGACCACGCTGCTGGCCGCCTGCTGTATGCTGGCGGCTTTTTCCATGCCTGCATCGGCACTGGAGTATCACTTTGACGGCCCGGACGCAGGACTGTTCGGACGCCCCACCTCGGACGATACCATTTATGTCACGATGGATAAGCCTGCAAACACCGACCGCAGCAAAAACGCCGCCTACATCCCGCCTGCTTTTGGCTCGCCTACCTCTTATACGCTGAATGCCGGGGAACTGCTGACACCAAACCTTGTGAGCGGTTCAGTCGCGGGAACAATCAGCGGCACAGGCGGTGTGACCGTCCTGCCGCCTACGACTTCGGGCAGTAGCAGCGGAAATACCGGTTCTTACACGCCGGTGAAGTACACCGCGGTCACGAAAGACCTCTATTACAGCGGCGGCTATCTCGGTACGCTGAAAATCCCCACCCTCGGCCTGTCTGTCAAGGTGTATCAGGGGACGGATGCGGACGCGCTCCGCAAGGGCGCAGGGCATTTTTCCAACACCTCGATCTGGGAGGGCAATGTGGCCATCGCAGGCCACAATCGCGGCGTGAACAATCACTTCGGCAAAATCCATACGCTCAGTGTGGGCGACACGATCAAGCTGACGACCCAGCTCGGCACACGCAGCTATGAAGTGTACTCTGTCAGTAAGATCGGCGTGGACGATACCAGCGTCCTAAACGACAGCACGGAGAACATCATCACCCTTGTCACCTGCGTGATGAATCAGCCGGATTACCGCTGGTGTGTGCAGGCTCGAGAAAAATGATGAGATACTATGATGGTCATTGGTGTAAAAACTTTTACTGAGCTCCAACGCCTCTATATTTTTTGACACCCACCAACTTTTACGATACCATGAACCCATCAAAAGACTTTGGAGGTACACACCATGAAGCGAGGAAGTTTTGCAGCCGGTTTTCTTACCTGCCTGCTGTTGGCTGGCGTCACCACCACGGCGTATGCTGCCGGGATCATGGCAGAGCGCAGTCACCATCGCGTTGTCGTAGATGGAAAAGAAGCGCAGATGGAAGCCTATGTCATCAACGGCAGCAACTATGTGCGGCTTCGGGACATCGGCAAGGCTGTTGGTTTCGAGGTTTATTGGGACGGCGATGCCAAATGTGTGCAGGTAGAGAGCGGCAAGCCCTACACCGGCATTGCGTCGGTGAAAGCGGAGACCAGCGGACCTGCTTCACAGCCGGAGGTTACGACGCCTGCCGATGATGTGGATGCCATGAAACAGGATATTGTGGACCGCACCAATGCGCTGCGGCGCGAAAATGGCGTTGCTGTGCTGCGCGTCAACGACAGGCTCATGCAGGCGGCGCAGGTACGAGCCGATGAGATGGCTGCGCATACCGTCTATTCGCACACAAGACCGAATGGTGGAAAATTCAATACCGTCACGGATTGTCCCTACATGGCCGAAAATATCCATCGCATCGCAGATTGGGTGCTGTCTGACCAGACACTTGCCGAACGAGCAGTTGCGGATTGGTATGCCTCAACGGTTCATCATAAGAACATGGTCAATCCGAAGCTGTCAGAGATCGGCGTTGGGCTGGCAAGGGGTGTCAATGATACTGGTGACCCGTGCTGGTACTGTGTCCAGCTTTTCCTCTACGATGGCTATTCCATCACTCGGGTGGATACCCCCACAAACAAATAAATCATCAACTTTCACGCAAGAGCAGGTCGTCAAGATCTGCTCTTTTTATTGCGCTTTTTGGAAAGGAGAAAGACATGAAGTCAATTAAACATCGCTTGTTGTCACTGCTTTTGACGCTGGTGACGATCTTGAGCCTGCTGCCGACTGTGGCTTTTGCCGCGTCGAACACGGGTTCCGGCCTCAAAATTACCACCAACCAGGCATATTGGAGCACGCGCCTGCTCGCCAACGGTACCCCATACAGCTACCGCCCGCCGCTTGTGGACGGTAAACTCGTGTACTGCATGGATAGCGGCCTCGGCTATCATTACGCAACGCCTTCGTACCTGAATTCCTTTACATGGACGTCCGGCACCGGTGCAGATGCAGATGCCGTATTGCAGTCGGCTGTCACGAACAGCGGCCTCAGTGAAATGGACGCCGCGACCGTCGAGAACGTCAAATGGATGATGACCTACCTCAACGACTGCAAGGCATCCAATGTTGGCCAGCTTTTTATGGCCGTGCAGACGTATGTGTGGGATCACCAAAGCTATAAAGGCGAGCCCGGTGGAGACGGCGATGCGGGCGGCTATGCCAACGCCGACACCTATGATCTGTATCTGAGCCTCATCGACTGGCTTCTGGAGCAGAAAGCACAGGAGGACGCCGAGTTCCAGCGCCAGATTGAAGAGTACACTGCACAGGGTAAGTCTGCATCCATTGTGGAGGACCAGAGTGCAAAATGGGCGGTATACGCAATTTCCAGTAACCGCAAAAATCAGTCATTCTTCAATTATTATGGTCCCCGCAAACTGGTCACTCAGGATAAGCCCGGAGGCGGCGGAGAAGAACCTGCACCGCCTGCAGGCGTTGGCAAGATCGTGCTGAAGAAAACTGCTGGTGGAACCACAACCGGTCTCGCCGGTGCACGTTTCAGCATCTACTTTAACGGTCAGATCGTCGGCAGCGACATCACCAATGCACAGGGTGAGATCTATGTTGAGGACGCCGCGACCGGCCTTTGGAGCTTTGTCGAGACCTCCGCACCGGACGGCTATTGCGTCGATCCCACGCCGAAGAGCGTGTACGTAGATGTAACTGAGGGTGACCGTGAGTACACTGTCGCGGCGGTCAACTATGAAAAGCCCGACATGAAGATCACCAAGCGCGACGCCATGAGCGGTAAGCCCATCGCCGGCACAGTGTTCTCGGTGAAGTCCGTCACCGGCAGCTATTCCACCTCCGTCACGACCGGGACGGACGGTTCTGCAACGCTCTCGGCCATTCCTGCCGGTGTCTATGTTGTGCGTGAGGAATCCGTTCCCGAGCCGTACATCGTAACCAATACCGAGCAGACCGTGGCGCTGCGCCCCGGCAAAACCTCCGAGGTCACTTTCGTTGACTATGAAAAGCCCGGTCTTGAAATTATCAAGAAGAACATCGCCAACGGAGAGCCTATCGAGGGCGTGACCTACCGCATCGAGCAGATCGACGGCAGCTTTTCTACCAGCGCCACGACCGATAACCATGGGCGGATTTTCCTCGACTCTGTTCCTGTTGGCACATTCAAAGTAACGGAGATCAATGTTCCCAACCATGTCATTCTCTGCCCCATCCCGCAGGAAGTGGCATTGAAGCCCGGCGAAACCTCTACCGTCACCTTCTTCAATGCCCTCAAGCCCAGTCTGGAAATCCGCAAGTTGGATAGCGTCACCGGTGATCCCGTCAAGGGTGCCAAGTTCCAGATCTGGTATGGCAGCAACCACACCGACACCGGCGAGCTCAACGACCTCGGCACTTACTTTTCTGACGCAAGCGGAAAAATCATTCTTCCTGAGATCAAGGATGGCTGGTACAAGGTAACTGAATTGGAACCGGCGTCCGGGTACGCCATCAAGGAGGCTGCCACGCAGGAATGCTTCATCTCCGGTGGCGAAAGTAAAGTCTTGACCTTTGAAAACACACCTCTTTCTGCCATTGTTATCCGCAAGGTGGACAGTGAGAGCGGTCAGCCGCTGGAGGGTGCATGGTTCCGCATCCGCTACCTCGGCGGCACCTCCGGTACAGGCGGTACAGTCATCGGTGAGTACCGCACTTCGAGCAATGGAACCATTGTTGTGACCAGCCTCAAGGCAGGCACTTACGTCTGCGAGGAGATCTCCGCGCCGGACGGGTATGTGATCACCGACGCAACAGAAACAGTCTATCTCTCCGGTAAGGATCAGGACGTCATTACCGTGACCTTCGGCAACGATAAGATGGGTTCCCTCCTCATCGTCAAAAAGGACGCCGTGACCGGCGCCCCCATTTCCGATGTGGAGTTCTTCATCACCGATTCGGACGGCAGCGTGATCGGTACGGCGAATGGCCGCTACGTGACCGACAGTGCGGGAACCATCCGCATTGACGGCCTGACTCCCGGCATGACAGTCATCGCCTGCGAGGTGCGGGCAAAAGACGGCTACATCCTGGACGATACCCCGCAGAGCATCAAGATCAAACGCAATGCCGTGATGACGCTGGAGTTCCGCAACCAGCCCAAGGGTGGCATTTTGGTGAAAAAGGTCGATGCTGCAACGAACGCTCCCATCTCTGACGTGGAGTTCCTTGTCACGGATTCTGCCGGGAACCTTATCGGCAACGCCAACGGCAAATATGTGACGGACAGCGCAGGTACTTTCACCATTACGGACATCGCCCCCGGTACCACGCTTGTCATCAAGGAAACCCGTGCGAAGGCGGGGTACATTCTTGATGATACCCCGCAGACCGTCAAGGTCAAATCCAACGAAGTCACCACGCTTGAATTTAGGAATCAGCCCAAGGGCAATCTCATCATCGTCAAGCAGGACTCCGTGACAAAGGAGCCGCTGGAAGGTGTCGAGTTTAAGATCACCTACGCAGATGGCTCGTATGTAGATGCCGAGGGCGGCACGCTGTCCTCCACCGGTCTGTACTGGACGGATAAGGAGGGCAGGATCACCATTTCCGGCATCTCCGGCACCGTGATGGTCACAGAGGTCGAAACGATCCCCGGTTACACCATTGATGAAAATACCCGCACGCAGACCGTGGTTGTCAACCCCAACGATACGCAGACGCTTTATTTTTACAACACGCCTGCGGGCGGGTTGCAGATCATCAAGTCCGACGAAGACACTGGTGAGCGAATTGGCAATGTCAAGTTCGAGATCCGCAAGATGAATGGTGAGATCATCGGCACCTACACAACGGACAGCGATGGCGTCATCTATCTCCCCGAAGCTGAAAGCGGCTGGTACACCGTGACGGAGCAGGAGGCTGCGTCCGGCTATCTGCTGGATACCACACCTCATCGTATTGAGGTCAAGGACGGTCAGACGGCCACGTTGGAGATCACCAATCACAAATCTTCCCGAATCCTGCTCCACAAGGTGGACAAGGCCACCGGCAAGGGAATTTACGGCGCGGTGTTTCTGCTCTATGACAGCAATTACAATCCCATCGGGGAGTATGTGACCGATCAGGACGGTTACATCTACGCCGACGAGGGGCTGGCGGATGGCCGCTATTATCTGCGTGAGATCAAAGCCGCCCCCGGTTATGTGCTTGATCCTGAACTGAAAACGATCTATGTCCGTTACGGCTCCACCACAGAAATCGAGTGGAGCAATACTGCGGAGTGCGGCCAGATCCAGATCATCAAGAAATCCGCAGACGATAACGCGACCAACGGCCTGCCTGCCGGGACGCTGCTGGAGGGCGCGGTGTTTGAGATCTACGACAAAGCGGGCAATGTGGTGGACACCATCAAGTCCGACCGCAACGGGCGCGCTGTTTCTAAGACGCTGCCGTTGTCCCGCTATACCGTCCGTGAGATCAAAGCGCCAGCGAATTACTCCATCAACCCCACAGTGATGACCGCCTATCTGGAATTCAACGGACAGATCGTCACCTTTGAAGTGCAGAATACCAGCGTTTCCACAGGTGTATCCATTAAGAAAACCGGCCCTGTGCAGGCTGTCCCCGGTCAGCCGATCCGCTACGTGTTCTCACAGATCAAGAACAGCTCCAACGTTTCCCTCAACTCCTTCTATTGGCGCGATCAGCTTCCCGCGCAGGTCACGCTGAGCAAAATCGTCACCGGCAGCTACAATCAGCCGCTTTCCTACAAGGTGGTCTATAAGACCAACCTCTCCGGGGACTACCGCACTTTGGCGGACAACCTGAGTACAAGCAAGGTTTACGTATTGGACGCCCGCCCCGCTGTCCTCGGCCTTGCCGCCAATGAGCGTGTTACCGAAGTCATGTTCGTGTTCGGAAATGTAAAGGCGGGCTTTGCACAGGTAGAAACGCCTTATATCTACGCCACTGCTCGCAGTGGCCTTGCCAACAATGCCAGCGTTGTGAATGTGGCAGATGTGGGTGGCCTTTACAATGGGCAGTGGATTCAGGCAGTGTCCCGCTGGCTCACTACCGTCTACGCCAAAACAACGGTGAAGCTGCCCAAGACGGGGTACTAAGCCTTGCGGCAGAATGACTTTCGCAGCGCTGCCCCTGTGTGGGCGGCGCTTTCCCCGTTGGTCCTCTGGCTGGCGGCAATCGCCGCCTATGCCTACGAGGACGGTATGAACCTCTTTCAATGGATGGGGCGTTTCAGCCAAGTGCTGGAGCGCCCCTTTGCCATAGGCTGGACGCCCTACACACTGAAATATATGCTGGGAAGCCTGCTGCTCTACGGCTGCGGCATTGCGCTCTACTACTCCAGCCGGGAGAACCGGCGACCGGGCGAGGAGTACGGCAGCGCTAAATGGGGCAATCCCAAGGAACTGAACCGGAAGTATATGGATCACCAGCATAAGGACGCCAACATCATTCTGACCCAGCGGGTCCGGCCAAAGGGGCTTTCCGAGAAGTGTCCGCCGGGACATCTGCTGGATGCCATGGCAGACACGTATGTAAACCAGACCTTCAGCCTGGCCAGAGGCGCCGGAAATGAGTATCACCATCTGAAAGGATTTACGCGGTTTGAAGAATTGGAGAATACAATCCTCTATTCGAAGATCGCGCCGAAGAATAATATTCTGACCTTTCTGATGGTGCATTTTGCAGACCGCTTTCCCATGGAAGACTTTCTGGTGTTCGATGCAGGTCGGTATCTGTTCGGAATACATCCGGCGGGAAAGCCCTGGTATACGCTGCAAGGGAAGGATGCCTGGGAGAAAGTAAGATCTGAGACGGAGAAACTGTCCGCTGCGGAACAGCACTACCGGGAACTTTTCCGTTCCTTCTGTCATACAATAGCCATAAAAGAACGTGAAAACAGGGATCTGCAACGAAATATGCTTCCGCTGAGGTTCCAAGAATATATGGTGGAATTTCAGTAGATTTCGCCAAATTGGGATTTAT